>MDTD01116283.1_pt1 | contig 27266 bp, 21 predicted proteins | sample 811221 | NCBI WGS metagenome assembly MDTD01 (sample SAMN05326646, study PRJNA326480) | marine metagenome | isolation source: seawater | place: Pacific Ocean: South West | collected 2011 | reverse complement strand
TGTTTTAATCGACGGATTGCCTTTTCTTTGATTTGACGAACACGCTCGCGAGTCAAGTCAAAGGTTTCTCCAATTTCTTCAAGCGTCATCGGGTGTTGGTTGCCCAGTCCAAAATAAAGACGAACCACATCAGACTCTCTTGGCGTTAAGGTTTCAAGAGCACGGCTGATTTCTGTTCGCAATGACTCGTGCAACAACTCACGGTCAGGGTTTGGCGATTCCCCACTTCGAAGGACATCATATAAGTTTGAATCCTCACCCTCTACAAGTGGCGCATCCATGGATACGTGACGACCTGTATTTTTCATCGATTCCTTAACGTCAGAAACCGTCATATCGAGTTCTTTCGCAATTTCTTCAGCAGAAGGCATCCGCTCATGGGCTTGCTCTAGGTATGCATAGGTCTTATTGATTTTGTTGATCGACCCAATTTTATTGAGGGGTAAACGCACAATTCTCGATTGCTCTGCGAGTGCTTGTAGAATCGATTGACGAATCCACCAAACGGCATAAGAGATAAATTTAAAACCACGTGTTTCATCAAATCGTTTTGCAGCCTTGATCAGACCCAAGTTTCCTTCGTTAATCAAATCTGGAAGCGTGAGACCCTGATTTTGATATTGCTTGGCAACAGAGACCACAAATCGCAAGTTTGCCTTTGTCAACTTCTCAAGTGCAATTTGGTCTCCCGCTTTGATGCGTTGGGCAAGTTCTACTTCCTCTTCGGCTGTGATCAAATCAACCTTTCCGATTTCTTGTAGATACTTGTCAAGTGAAGCAGTTTCTCTGTTGGTAACCTGCTTTGTAATTTTCAGCTGTCTCATCTTCTTATTTTACAGTGGTTATACGATGAGACAAACTAAAAGGTTACAAAAATTCAATTATTTTTCGAGGTGGAGTAAAAAAGCGTATGACAAGGCAACCTCTTTATATCGTTTAAAACGACCAGAAGCACCACCATGACCGACCTCCATATTGCAATCCATCAACAATAAATTGTTGTCTGTTTTTGTTGATCGGAGTTTGGCAACCCACTTGGCAGGTTCCCAATATTGCACCTGACTATCCCAATAACCGGTTGTAATCAGCAGATGCGGATAGTCTTTTGCTTCGACATTATCATAGGGAGAATAGGATTTTATATAGTCGTAGTATTCCTTATCTTTTGGATTCCCCCATTCGTCAAACTCAAAGGTCGTCAGTGGAATCGTTTCGTCGAGCATTGTAGAGACCACATCCACAAAAGGGACTGCCGCAATAGCGCCATTCCACAGGTCGGGCGCCATATTGATCACAGCTCCGATAAGTAATCCACCTGCACTACCTCCTTGCGCATACAGATGGTCTGAGGAAGTATAACCCTCGTTTACCAAATGACTCCCAACATCTATAAAGTCATAAAATGTGTTTTTCTTCTTTAGCAGCTTCCCATCCTCGTACCACAAACGACCTAGATTCTGCCCCCCACGGATGTGTGCGATGGCAAACGCAAAACCACGATCTAGCAGACTCAATCGAGCCGAACTAAACCAAGGATCAATCGTGTTGCCGTAGGACCCATAGCCGTAGAGAAGTAGCGGTTCATCACCTGATTTCGCAAAATCTTTGTGATAGACTAGTGAAACGGGGATTTCTGTTTTCCCATCTCGACTTGGTACCAGTATGCGCTCTGAACGATAGTTTTGCGAATCGAATTTTCCACCCAATACTTCATCTTGTTTTTTGAGTGTTTTTTCTTTGGTGTTTAGCTCGTAATCGTAAATGGATGTTGGAGTGGTCAATGAACTGTATCCAAAACGAAGTTGGGTTGCGTTGAATTCTGGATTTGCAGAAATCCAGGCAGCATAGGTAGCATCGTCGAAAGAGATATAATGCTCGGCCTGATCTTCCCATTGGATGATGCGAATGCGCGTAAGTCCATTGTGCCGCTCATTGACAACAAGGTGATCCGTAAAAATTTCGATGTCTTCCAACAACACGTCATTGCGATGTGCAATCAGCTCTGTCCAATTTGATTTTTGTGGACGGTCAACGGGGGTCTTCATCAAACGAAAGTTTTTGGCTTGATCGTTTGTGATGATGTAAAAATCATCTTTATAATGATCAACAAAGTATTCGAGGTCTCGTTCCCGCGGGTGAATCACTTGCCAGTTGCCATCTGGGGTATTGGCATCTAAAAATCGATACTCTGTGGAAAGGGTCTGACTTGCCCCAATCATCAAAAACTCCCGTGATTTGGTTTTTGAAATCCAACATGAAAAGGTCTCATCGGTTTCTTCATAAACGAGTTCATCCGCACTGACGTCCGTTCCCAATCGGTGTTTAAATATCTGATTTGCACGAAGCGTTACCGGGTCTTTTTTGACATAAAAAACGGTTTTGTTGTCATTGGCCCAAGTGATTCCACCAGTTGTATTTTCGATTTTGTCATCGAGGATTTCTCCCGTTTCTAAATTCTTAAAATGCAAGGTGTATTCCCTTCTGGAAACCGTATCGACGCCATAGGCAAGTATGCGGTTGTTCTCGCTCACACTTCGCCCGCCAATGGAATAATAGGCAAATCCCTTAGCCATTGTGGGAACATCGAGCATCACTTCTTCTTCGCTATCCTCGACGTCTTTTTTTCGACAGTAATATGGATAGTCTTGTCCTTGTTCGAATCGGGTGTAATAAGTATAGCCATTCACCGTAACGGGAACTGAAGAGTCATCTTGCTTGATTCGTCCGATGATTTCTTCATAGAGGGTTTCTTGCAGTTTTTCGGTGGGCTTCATTACCTCCTTGAGGTAGTCGTTTTCCGCATTGAGATAGTCCAGCACATATTGCGTTTGTTCGTCTGCTTGTTCGGCTTCTTTTTGCGCATCACTCAAACGCATCCAAAAATAGGGATCGACGCGTTTGTCATCGTGAATTTCTAAAGACTTTGGGACTTGTTTGGCGATTGGTGGTTGTTGCATTTCAGTTGAGCATTGTGTGCTTACTAGCGCAAATATAAATAGAGGGATTTTTTTCATGCCCTTATTGTTAATATTAAGTTTTAGTATCCACTGACTTGTCCGTCTTTTCTGCTTTCGGAAGCACCGCGATACACTTTGTTTTTTTCGTCCCATAATATCGCTTGATAGCCTCCAAATTCTCCTAAGGTAAATCCGACATTATGTCCGCGAGACATAAGCTGACGAATCGTTTTATATGGAATTCCGTCTTCCACACGGATTTTTCCATTGTTAGTCGCCAGATTTCCTCTCGGGCTTGAGGACCCTTTATGATCCCATCTTGGGGCATCTCCTGCTTCTTGAACATTCATACCAAAATCGATGATATTCATCACGATTTGGGAATGTCCTTGGGGTTGAAAATCCCCTCCCATGACCCCAAAACTCAAAAATGGAGTACCATTTTTAGTGACAAATGCTGGGATAATGGTGTGAAACGGACGTTTGCCAGGAGCGTAGACATTGGCGTGATTTTCATCTAAACTAAATAAAGCACCTCGGTTTTGCAGCATAAAACCGACTCCTTTAGGCACAACGCCTGAGCCCATGCCAAAGTAATTGCTTTGTATCAAAGACACCATATACCCATCTTTGTCAGCGACAGTCAAATAAATCGTTTCGCCTGTACTGATTTTTCCTGCTGAATACATCGATGCTTTCTCTTTGATCAACGCTCTTCTTTGATCTGCATAAGATTCACTTAATAGTATTTCGATAGAAACATCTGAAAAGGACGTATCTGCGTAGAATTTGGCACGGTCTTCAAAAGCAAGTTTTTTTGCTTCAGTAAACAGGTGGATATGCTCATCACTTCCAAAAGCTATTTTTGAAAAGTCATAACCCTCTAAAATATTGAGTATTTGCAGCGCGGCTATTCCCTGTCCGTTTGGAGGAAGTTCCCATACATCGTATCCTCTGTAGTTAATCGATACAGGGTCAACCCACTCCACTTCATAAGAGGATAAATCTGCTGTAGTCAAAAATCCGCCCTGTTGTAGTACCTCTTCTGCTATTGCACTAGCGACTTTCCCACTGTAAAACCCCTGTTTCCCTTTTTTTGCAATGGTCTTGTAGGTTTGGGCCAAAAGTGGGTTTTTGAAAATCTCACCTTCACTTGGCAGTTTCCCACCATTTGGTTCCATATAGGTTTCTTTTATGTTTGGGTAATCGGCTCTAATAAATCGTTGAACAGATCGTTGCATATAATACGCAATGAGCTCGGTAAGTGGAAAACCATTTTCGGCATAGTGTATCGCAGGGGAGAGGATTTGATCCATTGTAAGAGTGCCAAACTTATCATGTAGGGCAGTCCAACCCGCAACTGCTCCAGGAACGCTGACAGACAAAGCGCCGTAATAGGGGATAACTTCGTAATTTTTTTCAAGGAAAAAATCCAAAGAAAGGGTCTGAGGTGAAGGGCCGCTGGCATTTAAACCATGTAGCTTTTTGGTTTTTGGATCCCAAACAATGGCAAATAGATCACCGCCTATCCCACAGCCAGTTGGCTCCATTAGGCCAAGAGCCGCATTTACAGCAATGGCAGCGTCAATGGCATTCCCTCCTTTTTTCAGGATATCAATTCCAATTTGAGTAGCAAGAGGATGGCTTGAAGCCACCATACCATTTTGGGCAATGACCTCTGACCGTGTCGCAAAAAGCTCTCCAGTAATTCGGTCTTGTGAATACAGCTGGGCGGCGATCAGTAGGAAGGTGAATATATACGTTTTCATGGGGATTAAATTTTGGAAACCAACAATGAATTAGGCAAAGCGATGTAGTAAAAAAACCCCCAAAAAGGGGGTATTGTAAAATTATCTTCTGTTTCGATTGTCTCGACCGCCTTTTCGATCTCGACCGCCACCGCCACCTTTTCTCGGTGGACGCTCCACATAGCCCTCTGGTTTGTCAAGCAAAGCTTTTCGTGAGACTTTATCCTTTCTGGTACGTGGGTCAAAGCCTAAGTATTTGACCTCAAACTCATCGCCAACATTCACCACGTCGGTAACTGCGTTTGTGCGCTCCCAAGCCATTTCACTGATGTGTAAAAGAACTTCGTTGCCGGGTGCTTCGAGGTATTCAACCACAGCACCAAATTCTAAAATTTTGATCGCCTTAACCTTATAAACCTCATCTTTTTCGGGCTTAAAGGTGAGCGCATCAATTTTAGCAAGCACTTGATCGATTCCTTCCTGATCGGTTCCTAGGATTTCAACAATTCCCTCTTGCGTATCAGGGTCTTCATTGATTACGATGGTCGTGCTTGTTTCACGTTGTAGGTTTTGAATCTCTTTACCGCCTGGGCCAATAAACGGACCGATAAACTCATTTGGAATTCTGCAGTTGATCATTTTCGGCGCATGTGGCTTAATCGATTCCGCAGGCACTTCAATGGTATCAGTCAGTTTTTCAAGGATATGGAGTCTGCCTTGACGCGCTTGTTCCAATGCTTGGATTAAAATCTCATAGGACAAGCCTTTGATTTTAATATCCATTTGACAAGCCGTAATCCCTTTGTCTGTTCCGGTCACTTTAAAGTCCATATCACCGAGGTGATCTTCATCACCAAGGATATCAGAAAGAACAGCAAAACGATCACCATCCGAAATCAACCCCATTGCGATTCCTGAAACGGGGCTTTTGATTTGAACCCCAGCATCCATCAGTGCCATAGTACCAGCACAAACTGTTGCCATAGATGACGAACCATTTGATTCCAAAACTTCTGATACGACACGAACCGTGTATGGCGACTCTTCTGGCATCACCATTTTAAGTGCACGTTGCGCAAGGTTACCATGTCCAACTTCACGTCGTGAAGTACCGCGTAGTGGTCGCGCTTCACCCGTACAAAATGGGGGGAAGTTGTAGTGTAAATAAAAGGTTTCTTCTCCTTGATTCGATGGAGAATCAATAATATTTGCCTCTCTGGAAGTTCCGAGCGTTACTGTTGCCAATGCTTGGGTTTCTCCACGGGTAAAGACCGAAGAACCATGCGTAGAAGGTAGATAATCTACCTCACACCAAATCGGACGAATGTCTGTAGTCTGACGACCATCTAAACGAATCCCCTCTGCCAATACTAGCTCTCGTACGGCTTCCTTTTGTGTTTTTCCAAAGTATTTGGAAATCAATTTCCCGTGTTCTTCTTGCTCCTCTTCTGAAAACTCAGCAACTAACGTTTCTTTGAGTTCAGAGAATCTTTCACTACGTTCTTGCTTGGAAAGACCTTGCTTTGCAATGTCATAACAACTTTGATAGACAAAGTCATGGATTTTTTTCTCTAGCTCTTCATTATGGTTTTCTGGTTCGTAGGTACGCGTTTCTTTTTTACCTACGGCCTCTACCAATCGAACTTGTGCTTCGATTTGTTTTTTGATGGCTTCATGACCAAAACGAATGGCATCGGCCATACACTGTTCTGAAACCTCATCAAATTCTCCTTCGACCATGGCCACAGAGTCTGCACTCGCACCGACCATAATGTCAATGTCTGATTCTTGCAATTGCTCTCGACTTGGATTGACAATAAAGTCTCCGTCAATTCGAGCCACTCGCACTTCTGAAATCGGATATTCAAATGGAATATCAGAGAGCTGAATTACCGTCGATGCAGCCAATCCAGCTAAGGCGTCTGGCATTACATTTTCATCATGCGACATCAACTGCAGCATGACTTGGGTTTCTGCGTGATAGTCTTTTGGGAATAACGGTCGCAAAACACGATCCACTAGTCTCATGGTTAGAATCTCTTCATTGCTTGGACGAGCCTCACGTTTAAAAAAGCCACCTGGAAAACGCCCAGCAGCAGCAAATTTTTCTCTGTAATCTACGGTAAGCGGAAGAAAATCAACGTCAGACGACTGTCTTGCCGATACGACAGTGGCCAGAATCATTGCATCGCCCATTCGAATAACAGCAGAACCGTCTGCTTGTTTGGCCAACTTACCCGTTTCAATGGTAATGGTACGGCCATCTCCCAAGTCAATTGACTCGGTGTATACTTTTGGTATCATATTTTTTCATTTTAAATGTGAACGTTTGTTGTGTTGCGTTCGTAGTCACCAATGAAAAACGATGATGCTTTTTATGTTATTTTCGGATGTTGAGTTCTTTGATTAACTCTCTGTATTTATTGATATCCTTTTTCTTCAAATAATCGAGAAGACTTCTTCGTTTACCAACGAGCTTAACAAGCGATCTTTCGGTATTAAAGTCTTTGTGATTTTTTTTGAGGTGATTGGATAAATGATTGATCCGATGTGTAAAGAGAGCGATTTGGCCTTCGGTAGATCCGGTATTTGTTTCGGAAGAACCGTATTTCTTAAAAATCCCTTTCTTAAATTCTGTTGTTAAATACATGCCAATATTATTGTAAATGATTATTATGTAAACTCAAGAACTTTTCTTGAGGGTGCAAATGTAGGAATTAAATACTAAAAAGCTATGTTTTGCTTATGGGACGGTTTAGAACCAAGTCTAAATACAAGTTTACCTTCTTTTTTAGATCCTTTCGGTGGGTGATAAAATCCAAAAAGCCATGCTCCAAAACAAACTCGCTTGTTTGAAACCCATCAGGCAAGTCTTGTCCAGTGGTGTCTTTAACAACGCGAGGTCCAGCAAATCCAATCAGAGCACCTGGCTCAGCAATATTGATGTCACCAAGCATCGCAAAAGATGCAGTCGTTCCTCCAGTTGTTGGGTCTGTGCATAATGAGATGTACGGAATTTTGGCATCTGCCAACTGCGCTAATTTTGCCGATGTTTTTGCCATCTGCATTAAAGAAAGAGCTGCTTCCATCATGCGGGCACCTCCAGATTTGGAAATCACCAAAAGTGGAATTTTTTTCTGCAAGGCATAATCCGCCGCACGGTAAATCTTTTCGCCAACGACCGAACCCATAGATCCTCCGATAAACGCGAAATCCATACATGCCACGACAAGTTGATTCCCATTTGATCTGCCCACTGCTGTCCGAACAGCATCAGAAAGTTTTGTTTTTTTCTGGGCTGCCGACAATCGATCCTTATAGCTTTTTGAATCTTCAAATTTGAGAGGGTCTTTGGAGGATATTTTTTTGTCAAGCTCCTTGAACTTTCCATCGTCAAAAAGAAGAATAAAATAGATTTGACTACCTACCCGAACGTGGTAGCCGTCCTCTGGGGAAACATAAAAGTTTTCCGCCAGCTCTTCTGTGTCGATTATTTTCCCCGTTGGAGACTTATACCAAAGACCTTGGGGGGTGTCTTTTTTATCTTCCGTACTTGTTTGGATTCCTTTAGTTGTTCGCTTAAACCAAGACATATGGTTTTATTTTAATCAAAGATAAAAAACCAAATAAAACTACAATGTGTTCACATTGTTGAGGTCTTTAAAAGCTTGCTTGAGTCTGTCGATAAAGCTTTTTTCTCCTTCTCTTAACCAAACACGAGGATCATAAAATTTTTTGTTAGGCACGTCATCTCCCTCTGGGTTACCGATTTGTTGTTGGAGATAATCTGATTTGTTTTGAACATAGTCCCGAACGCCACTCATAAAAGCGTACTGCATGTCTGTATCAATATTCATTTTGATAACACCATACCCAATGGCTTCGGTGATTTCGGCTACACTCGACCCTGATCCTCCGTGAAATACGAAGTCGATATTGTTATGCTCTACACCGTATTTTTCACTGACAAACTCCTGAGAGTTCTTTAAAATCTTGGGAGTCAACTTGACGTTTCCAGGTTTATACACCCCATGCACATTTCCAAATGCTGCAGCCACAGTAAATTGGTCACTAACTTGCGAAAGCTCTTCAAAAGCGTAAGCAACTTCTTCAGGCTGGGTGTAGAGTTTCGAGCTGTCAATATCGGTATTGTCAACACCATCCTCCTCACCACCGGTTACGCCGAGTTCGATTTCAAGAGTCATATCCATTTTCGACATGCGCTTGAGGTATTCTTTACAGATTTCAATGTTTTCTTCCAATGGTTCTTCCGAAAGATCAATCATATGGGAACTAAATAATGATTTCCCCGTTTCTTCAAAGTGTTTTTCGCTTGCATCGAGTAAGCCGTCGATCCAAGGCAATAATTTTTTAGCAGCATGGTCGGTGTGGAGAATCACAACCGCCCCGTAAGCTTCAGCCAATTGGTGCACGTGCTTTGCGCCTGCTATAGCCCCAGCGATGGCTGCTTGTTGGTTTTCATTTGAAAGCCCCTTGCCCGCATTAAATTGTGCTCCGCCATTGGAAAACTGAACGATAACAGGTGCATTTAGCGAGGCAGCTGTTTCGAGAACGCCATTGATCGAACTCGACCCGATGACATTCACGGCAGGAAGAGCAAACTTTTTATCTTTTGCGATTTGAAAAACTTCTTGAACTTGTTTACCGGTAATTACGCCGGGTTGAATAGAGTGACTCATTGGTTTTTATTGTTTTGAAGGCGCAAAAATAGAATAAAATTTAACCTTTAAAAAGGATAATTTATTCCGATTGTGACGTTTGCTTTTTTTAATTGTAATTCGGTTAGCCATCTCTTCGATTTTTCCAGTGCAGGATTATGGGTTTTAAAGCCCGTGTCGAGTCTAAAAATAAACAGTCCAAAATCATATCGAACACCAAAGCCAGATCCAACGGCAAGCTCGCTCAAATCTCCAAACCCATCAAAACGTCTTTTGGGATCAGTGACATCATCAAAAACATTCCAGATATTTCCGACATCGGTAAATAACGCCCCTTTAAATGATCCAAATAGGTCAAAGCGATATTCCAGATTTAGCGCAAGTTTGAAATTTGCTTCGTTGAATTCATTTCCTGAAAAACTGCTCCCAGGCCCCAAACGATAGACCTCCCAAGCTCGATTGTCATTTGCACCACCAGAAAAATAAGAGCGGTTAAAAGGAATACTTGTTGCGTTACCAATTGGAACCGCTAGGCCCACAAACGTTCGCAATGCAAAAACAGATGACGAACTGACAAGCCAGTGCTGAATGTAGTCAAACTCTCCTTTGACATACTGGCTGTAAGGAAGGTTGAAGAGGTAATATGTTTCGTTTTTTCTTTCCAAGTTCATTGGTTCAGCCAATAAGTTGACCAGATTTCCGGCAGATTCAAATTGAAAGCGGACTTGATAAAAATTTTCATCAAAAAAACTGGTTTGGGTGTTTTTTAAAAAATCAATACTCGATCCGATAATCAAGTTATTTTGGGTCAAGCGACCTCTTCGTTCTTCAATACGCTGCACGCTGAGATAAGAAGGGCTTCCCTTTGTGATTGGAGAACTATCAGAAAGGACGTAGTTAGTAAATCCAGCTGTTCCATTTGGAATGGCTAGATTGTCTCCGTTGAAAAAAGTAGAGGTGCCTATCGTTGATTTTGCAAGTGAATTGAGTTCAGAATAGGCGTTTGTATACACATTGAAATAGTTTTGTACGTTCCGGTTGTCGACTAGAGTCAGGTGGAGTAAGTTGAAGTCAATCCGGTTATTCTTTTTTGATCTCCACTGATATTGAACACCTGCACTATAGGTCTGTTTGTCCAATCCGATATTGTTTTGAAGAGCCGTTCCAAAATTGAGAACGGAAATGGGTTGTAGATTTTCTGGGATTAATTTCGCAATCATTCTGGGCATTAAAATTTTGGGGATTCGCAGTTTCACGTCTCCTCCGATTTCAGAAATGACATCATCGGCTGAACGACCGATGGTTCCACGCACACCAAATTCAAAATTCTCGGCTCCTCGAAAAATATTGAGAACATTTATATTGCTATTGAAAGCAATACCCTGATCTTGGATATTGGACTGGGTAAGGTCCAACCCAAACTCGAGCTCGAAACGTTCCCTAGGCCGCAGGGTTATGATTGTATTCAACGAGGTCTCCAATGAATCCGAATAGGAGTAGGTAATGGTCGGGTATTCAAAAATCCCCAAGTGGTTGAGTTTGGCAATTGTTTGGGTTCGTGCACGATCACTATACAGGTCTCCGGAGCGCATCTGAATGGCCTTAGAAAGCATATTTTGACTGTATCGTTTCTTTTTCAATCCAAAAAAAGAAATGCTATCAAATCGAGTTCGGGATTCCACTTCATCGACACCGGTGGTGTATACGTTTACTGCATTGATTTTGGTTTGTTTGTACGGCTCAAAAACAATTCCATCAGAGGTGGGCTTTCTAAAATCCTCGATTGCAATTTTTACAGGAAGTTGAAAATCAGTACCGGTCGTATCCCATGCGATTTCAAAGTCAATCGAGTTCAGCTGAAAATGATAGATCCCTTGATTTTTAAAATACGCATACAATCGATTTCGTTCCGCTTCAAAATCGAAGGTATTAAACTGATTTCCTTCTTTTAGAATGGATTCCGAAGACTTGAGTTGGTAGAGTGAATCAATAACAGGGCTTTTGATGTCTGTTGTGATTGAATCAAGATAGTACGGAAGGCCTGTTTGAATGTCATAAATCAAATTTGCCTTTTGACGCGATGAACTTGTCAGTTCTTTAGAAACTTTAGTTTTAGCTTTAAAATATCCACGATTCGACAGGTAGGTAGTGATATCGTTGGCGTATTGGTTGAAAAACAAGGAGTCGATCAAAGAGGGAGGCTCGCCATTTCTTTGTTTCCAGTTTTGGAATTGTACTTTGTAAGCCCGCATTTGATCGATCTGTTTTTGAGACCAAATCGACTGCATGCGTTGACTGCGTTTGGTTTTTTTTTGTAACCAGTTGTCAAACTCTGTTGCGGAATTTTCGTTTGCAGATTGGTAGATCAACAAGCGCAAAGGAATGCCCAAAACCCGTTTGTTTGGCTGCTGCGGTACTAGGTCTTGGATCGAATCTGCAAAGGTTCGACTTCCATTGTAGTAAAACAGGTTCTGATCAAGCAACAAATCGTCTGCATCGATTGTTTTTGTTACACGGCAACCCGAAAGCATTGTGCCTAAGCAAAGGAATAGTAGTATTTTTGTCGTATGTGGTCTGAATGCAAGCATCAAAATTCAAAAATACGTCATTTGTATGGTTAGCAAAAGCCAAATCAAATTCGTGCGTCAATTGGCGCAAAAAAAACAAAGAGATCAACACGATCTTTTTGTGGCTGAAGGGCATAAGGTCGTGCAGGAATTTATCAATGAAAAATACGAACCATATCAACTTTTCACCTCGAATTTGTCCCTCTTTTCTTCTCATCAAGCCATAGTGGTAAGTCAATCAGAGATGAAAGCCATGAGTGCTTTAAAAACGCCTTCGGACGTCTTAGCAGTATTTGCAAAGGCAAATGAACAATCGCTGTTACAATCAAACTTGATTCTCGCACTGGAGAGCATTCAAGATCCTGGAAACTTGGGCACAATCGTTCGGATATGTGACTGGTTTGGGATTCAAGACGTCGTTTGCTCGTTAGATACAGTTGATTGTTACAACCCAAAAGTGATCCGTTCGACTATGGGTTCTTTGGCTCGAGTTCAACTGCTTTACAAGGACCTACAAGAATGGCTTGCGGGAATGCAAAATCGCAAAATTATAGCTACGACTATGGCTGGACAGTCGGTATATGAATACGCTTTTGATTCGCCAACGATTTTGGTTATCGGAAATGAGGGTAGAGGATTGTCGAAACAAGTTCAGGAACTTACCACTGATGCTATCACAATTCCTCGGTTTGGTGGGGCAGAAAGTCTAAACGCAGCTATGGCAACAGGTATTATTGTGGCAGAGGCGCGCCGAAAAAACCCTATTGGAAAATAAAGTTGAGAAAAACCCCCTGCGTTTTGAGAGACTGAATTGCCACTGTCCAGTCGTCGGGTATAATTTCGTCTTGCATAGAAAAAATCCCTCGTATTGATGGGGTTAATCGGAAAAAGGGTAAATACAGCTCCACGCCAAGTCCAACTTCGAATGCGTTCATATTGGTGCGTGAACGAAATTGTCCGCTGTCATTGTCCTCTCGGCTTTTTTCATTGCTCGACAGATTAAAGGAGGTCGATACTCCGCCGACAACAAAAGGTCTCACATTATGGATTCGGTCGGTTGAAAATTTTAAAACCAACGGAACACGTATATAAGTCGATTTGACATCGCGAAGACGATTATCGGGATTGCGAACTTCTGGCCAACTTTCTGGAAATGTAAGATTTCGTTGACTTGTAAACATTCCGGGTTCGATTCTCAAGTTGATGTTGTCTAGAATTCGCAAATCAGCAAAAAGCCCTACGTTAAATCCCAACTGTGGTTTAATCTCCATTTGATCCAAAGTATACCGTGAGTATTCGGCTTTAAAATTCATCTGATTGATTCCCAAGTAGTAGCCAAAGCGCAATAAATAATCATCGTCCTTTTTATGATACTCAGGCGTATTGCTTCGTTGACCCCAACTTGTTGCAGTTAGGGTAATCAGAGAAACAATAAGAAGACATTTACGCATCTTTACTTTTTGTGCCTTGGTAAATGGTTACGACCCCAAAGGTTTGTGGATGGTCCTGTACTCTTGTAAACCCAACTTTTTGGAGTTTATTGTTAAAGACATCGCCACATGGAAAAGTAGCAGCAGAATGAGAAAGATAACTGTATGCATTTTTATCGGAGGAAAACAATCGTCCAACAAGGGGTAGAAATAGTGAAGTGTAGATCTTATATCCAATTCGAAAAAACAAATTTTTTGGCACAGAAGTTTCCAGTACAAATAGCTGCCCCTCTGGTTTCAGAATGCGATGAATCTCTGAAAGCCCCTTGTTAAGATCACCAAAATTTCGAACCCCAAAAGCTACGGTTACGACATCGACTGTATTGTCAGCGACAGGCAAAGACTCCGCATCTCCGACAATCATATTGATTTTACGATCAAGATCACACTCAGTAATTTTCTGTTTTCCGATTTCCAACATCTCAACAGCTATATCAATCCCTGTAATTGTGGCAGACGGAATAGATGTTAATGCAATGGCCAAATCTCCAGTTCCAGTTGCGACATCAACAATCGTTTTGGGTTTTTTATTGGCTGCCATAGCAACCAACTTTCGTCGCCATGATTTGTCAATGCCCATCGATATGACGCGGTTTAAGGAATCATAATTATCGGCAATGCCATCAAACATTGTAGTAACTTGTTCTTTTTTCGATGAAGGAGAATTTTGATAGGGTTTGACCATGACGTGATTTTATAGCAATTTGCGCAAAGATAAGCGAATCAGAGATTCATTTTGATGTGTCGGTTCATTGCAAAACATCTATATTTGTACAAGCAAACCAAGGATTTTTCATGAAAATCATTATTGCTGGTGCGAGTGATGTTGGACTTCATCTTGCAAAGCTACTCTCATTCGAATCTCAGGATATTACGCTGATTGACAGTGTAAAGGAGCACCTTACATATGCCGAGACCCATCTGGATATCCGCACCATACATGGAGACCCTTCAGCCTTGGCAATTCTCAAAAAAGCAGATGCAGGCGATTCAGATATGATGATTGCCGTTAGTCCAATAGAAACAACAAATTTGATGTCTTGTTTACTGTCTAAACAGTTGGGTTGTAAACGCACTATTGCACGTGTGACGAATATTGAGTTTGACAAGTACAAAGAGGATGTCGACTTTCATTCCCTTGGTATCGATGAGTTGATTTCCCCTGAAGAATTAGCGGTCAAAGAAATTCAACTGTTAATTGACGAATCAGCATTTAACAATAGCTATGAATTTGAAGAAGGTGCCTTGACAATGATGGGCACAACCTTGGAAGAGTCGGCTCCTTTTGTTGGGAAATCGGTTAAAGAAGCAGCGGCTGTATATTCGGAAGTACACTTTATGCCGATTGCGATTAAACGGGCAGGTACACAAACAACCCTCATTCCTCGCGGGGATACTCTTTTTAAAGCTGGAGATCAGGTCTATTTTACAAGCTCCAAATCAGGAATGGACGCCTTGAACGAATTGATTGGTTACACCAAGCAAGAGGTTGAGAACGTGATGATTCTTGGCGGTGGACGCATTGGTAAAAAGACGGCAGAAGACCTATGTCAACGCGGGATGCGTGTTAAACTCGTTGAGTCGAATAAAGAAAAGGCGATCAAATTGTCTGAGTCCCTTCCAAACACTCTTGTGATTCACGGCGATGGGCGAAATGCCGAACTATTACTTGAAGAAAATATTGGTGGTATGGATGTTTTTTTAGCAGTCACAGATGATTCCGAAACCAACATCATGTCCTGTTTGATGGCTAAATCGAATTCGGTATCCAAAATTATAGCACTGGTCGAGAACGTGGATTACTTCGAGCTCACCAAATCAATCGGTGTAGATACCCTGATCAATAAGAAGTTGTTAACGGCCAACAGTATTTTTCGATATGTGCGGAAAGGAAAGGTCGTTGACTTAGCCATGCTGAACAATATGGATGCAGAACTTCTCGAGTTTGTCGTCAGTGAAGATTCTCGAGTTTTAGGAAAAAAAATCAAAGATTTAGAGATTTCTCGAACAGCTACAATCGGTGGTGTTATTCGAACAGGGGAGGGGATTATCGCCCTTGGAGATTTTGAAATCATGCCTGGCGATAGAGTCTTGGTTTGCTGTTTGCCAAAGTCCATTTCACGTATTGAGCGATTATTTCGGTAGCGATGAAGGTGTATAATTTTTCGACAATTTTTCACATGTTGGGCTTGTTGCTTTTGTTTAATGCAACAGCTATGTATATCTGCTCTGTTTTAAGTGCCTATTTGGGTGACGGCGCAATGAATGGACTTTTGTACTCAGCATTTATTACCACAGGGGTAGCAATTATAACCTTAGTTGTTACCCGAAATCGAAAACGGGAAATCAGGAAGAGAGATGGGTACTTAACAGTAGTTCTAGGCTGGCTGAGCATGGTGCTTTTTGGCACACTGCCTTATCTGTTGACGGGTGCATTACAAAACTATTCAGATGCATTGTTTGAAACCATGTCTGGTTTTACAGCTACTGGGGCTACAATTATTCAAGATATAGAGGCACTTCCAAAAAGTATCATATTGTGGCGCTCCCTTACCCACTGGCTTGGTGGCATGGGTATTATTGTATTGGCAGTGGCGATTCTACCTCTATTGGGGATTGGCGGTGTTCAATTGTTTTCAGCAGAAGCGACTGGTGTAGGCGGGGATAAACTCCACCCGCGAATCAGTGATACCGCAAAACGGCTTTGGTATATCTATGTAGGCTTTACAGCCTTAGAGGCGATTTTATTATCTCTGGCTGGAATGACAGTGTTTGATGCTGTTAACCATTCGATGAGTACCATGGCATCTGGTGGGTTCTCAACTAAAAACGAAAGTTTGGCGTATTGGAATCACAGACCTGTGATCCAATATATCGTAACCTTATTTATGTTTTTAGCAGGTACCAATTTCGTTCTGATTTACTTTGGGCTTAAAGGGAAACTGCAACGAATTTGGCAGGACAATGAGTTTCGCTGGTATATCGGTTTTGTGACGTTTTTTACACTGATTACCTTTATTGGGATTTATACCAATGTAAACTTACAAACAACTGCAGTTGGTCACCCACAAGTCTTTGGCGAGTTTGAAAGCAGTTTTCGACATGCCCTATTCCAAGTCGTAGCGATTATTACAACAACTGGTTTTGTGACTGCAGATTTTGCTGGTTGGATTCCGTTTCTGACCATGCTTTTCTTTGGCCTTTTCTTTTTGGGAGGATCTTCTGGTTCAACTTCTGGGGGAGTGAAAGTGATTCGACATTTGGTGATGATCAAAAATGCAATCCTTGAATTTCGTCGTGCCCTACATCCCAATGCAATTGTTTCGCTTCACCTCAACCACGTTACGATCCAACAAAGTTTGGTCTATCGAATCCTCGGATTTTTTATCCTTTATATGCTGCTGTTTATCATCGGAGCAGTTGTTTTGAGCTTTTTTGGATTAGACTTTTTGTCATCTATAGGTGCATCCGCAGCTAGTCTTGGAAATGTTGGACCAAGTTTGGGTGATTTTGGCCCCGTTTCAACCTATGCATCCATGCCTACTGGTGGGAAAATTTGGTGTTCCTTTTTAATGCTTGTTGGCCGTCTTGAACTCTTTACAGCACTAATTTTATTTACCCCCTATTTCTGGAGAGATCACTAGGTTAATGCCTGCTGAATTCGCTGAACCGCTTCTTCGATGTCTTTCATAGAAGCTGCATAAGATATTCGAATATTATTTGGACAGCCAAAAGCCTCGCCAGTCACCGTAGCAACATGAGCTTCCTCTAAAAGGTAAAGCGCAAAGTCAGAAGCATTTTCAATGGTTTTCCCCTTAATTGTTTTGCCGAAATAATGGGATACATCTGGGAACACATAGAAAGCCCCTTTGGGCTGATTGAGAACAAAGCCCTCAATTGCACCGAGTAAATCTATGATCCTTTCGCGTCGGGTCGCAAATTCGTCAACCATAAACTGAATTTTGCTAATTGGCGCGTCCAAAGCTGCAATAGTGGCACGTTGTGCGATACAGTTAGCCCCACTTGTGATCTGGCCTTGCATTTTGGTACATGCTTTGGCAATCCATTCTGGTGCGCCGAGGTAGCCGATACGCCAACCCGTCATCGCAAATGCTTTTGCCACTCCATTGACGGTCAAAGTGCGATCGAACATGGATGGAATTTGAGCAAAACTAAAGTGTGGCACCCCGTAGTTGATATGTTCATAAATTTCATCTGAAAGAATATAGATATCAGGGTATTTTTCTAAAACGGCCGCCAATGCCCGGTACTCTTCTTCTGTATAAACCGATCCACTGGGGTTGTTAGGGGAGTTAATGACCACCATTTTTGTTTTGGGCGTAATCGCTTTTTCAAGCTGTTCAGGAGTGATTTTAAAATCGGTTTTGATATCTGAGTAAATCTCTATTGGGTTTCCTTCTGCCAGGACAACTATTGCAGAATAACTCACCCAGTAGGGAGCCACAAGCAGCACATCATCTCCAGGGTTGATCAACACCTGAATGGCGTTTGCAATAGACTGTTTTGCTCCAGTTGACACCACGATTTGACTTGGTGAATAGTCCAATAGGTTGTCTCTCTTAAACTTTCTGCAAATGGCTTCTTTCAATTCTCCATACCCATCGACTGGCGTGTATGAATTGAAATTGTCGTTGACAGCTTGTATGGCTGCTTCTTTGATAAAGTCAGGCGTATTAAAATCTGGTTCTCCAAGACTGAGTCCGATAACATTGACACCTTGATTTTTTAATTCTCTTGCTTTTGCCGCCATGGCAAGGGTTGCCGAGGCAGGCAAACTGTTGATTCGATTCGATAATGCTTCTTTCATCGTCTAAATTATACTGTGATTGGTTTTTTTGCCAATGATTTGAGTAGGGAATAGTGAGAATAGAAGGCGGAGCGAAAAGTTTTGAATTCGTTATAGGGCAAATCAAACTCCCTAGCGGTTTGCTTAACAATTTTTCCGATATTTTTATAATGAATATGGCTGATATAGGGAAAAATATGATGCTCGATTTGGTGGTTTAGTCCTCCCGTAAACCAATTGACAAGCCAGTTTTTGGGAGCGAAATTTCCTGTGGTAAACAGTTGGTGAATCGCCCAAGTATTCTTCATCGTACCCGTTTCTGATGGCAACGGCATGGCGGTGGTCGTTGTGATGTGCGCGAGTTGAAAGACCACACTGAGAATAATTCCAGCAGTGTAATGCATCACGACAAAGCCAATCATGATTTTCCACCAAGCAAGATCAAGAACCAAAAGTGGCAACACGATCCAAAGTGACACATAAAAGGATTTAGACAAAAAAAGTACAAACCACTCACGTGTTGGACTTGTTTTTTTCTTGTACGATAGATTTAGTTTCAAATACCGCTTGAGCTGAATAAAGTCTGTGGTGATCACCCAGCGAAGGGTCATTAAGCCGTAGAGGAAAATAAAATAGAGATGTTGAAAGCGGTGAATTTTACGCCATTTGGCGTGTTTTGAAAACCGCATAATGGTCCCTGCTTCCAAGTCTTCATCGTGGCCTTCGATATTTGTAAAACTGTGGTGAAGAATATTATGCTGAACTTTCCAGTTGAATACATTACCAGCCAAAATATAAATTGCACCACCCATGAGTTTGTTGACCCAAGGATAACTTGAGTAGGACCCATGATTTCCTTCATGCATCACATTCATACCAATTCCTGCCATGCCAAAACCAAGGAGAACGCATAATCCGAGCTTGACCCACTGATTCAAGTCTAGTGATAGCAATAAGACATAAGGAGTAATAAAAAATGTGAGAAGAATGACGGTTTTGAGGTGAAGCCTCCAATTGCCAGTTTTGCGAAGATTATTTTCTTTAAAATAGGCATTAACACGTTTGTTGAGAGTAGAGAAAAATTGTTGTTTGTCTTTTCTTGAAAACCGAATGGCTCCTTTTGCAATTTGCATAGAGTACATTTATAAAACAAAAGTAGTAATTTGATATTGAGTCATCATTGTTTTTTGCTTTTTTTACTTTTGCTTTCAGCTTTATAGGCCTATGAAAAAACTCCACACCTACTTCCCCGACCTAAACGATCTGCAACAACAACAATTGCAGCAGCTTCACGGCTTATATGCAGATTGGAATCAGAAAATCAATGTGATTTCTCGTAAAGACATCGACGCCCTTTACGAACGTCATGTACTACATGCTTTGGGCATTGTCAAAGTGGTATCGTTTGCGCCCCATGCAAAAATTCTGGATGTGGGCACAGGTGGTGGTTTTCCAGGCATTCCTCTCGCCATCCTATTTCCAGAAACCGACTTTTACCTTGTCGACTCCATTCAAAAAAAAATCGGCGTGGTCAATGCAGTTGCTGCAGCGCTCGGGTTGACAAACGTTCAAGCATCTCACCAACGCGCCGAACAAGTGGAGGGAAAGTTTGATTTTGTAGTGTCCCGTGCGGTCACCCAAATGCCTCGATTTGTGGATTGGGTAAAGAACAAAATTAGCTCTACGCAACAACACGATTTACCCAATGGCATACTTGCCCTAAAAGGTGGCGACTTGACAGAAGAGCTTCAATCTTTTCCCAAAGCGATCCGCTATCCGCTCGCCGACTATTTTCAAGAAGAATTTTTTTCTACAAAATTCGTAGTACACCTACCTCTCTAGCCCATATGCGGGTAACGGTAGTCTTTAGGCGGAACCATCGTTTCTTTAATCAATCTCGGGGATACCCATCGCAATAGGTTTTGCATCGAGCCAGCTTTGTCGTTGGTCCCCGATGCTCTGGCACCGCCAAACGGCTGCTGTCCAACGACTGCACCACTGGGCTTGTCATTGATGTAAAAGTTTCCAGCGGCATTGACCAGTTTTAGACTTGCGTCCTCTATCACCTGACGATCCTGCGCAATCACAGCACCTGTGAGTCCATAAACAGAGGTGTTGTCTACTAAATCAATGGTTTCTTCCCATTTCTCATCCTCATAAACGTAAAGGGTCACGACAGGTCCAAACAATTCTGTCTCCATAGTCGTGTATTTTGGATTGGTTGTTAGCAATACAGTAGGAGTTATAAAATATCCCTTAGACTTGTCATAGCTTCCACCAACGAGGACTTCGATATCCTTGTCTGCTTTGGCTTGGTCGATGTAGCTAGCAAGCTTATCGAAAGAAGCCTCGTGAATCACAGCAGTGATAAAATGACTCATATCTTGCGGAGACCCCATGGTAAAGGATTTAACATTGGCAACGACTTTGTCAATAATTGCTTGAGCAATCGATTTTGGCAAATAGATTCGAGACGCAGCAGAGCATTTTTGTCCTTGATACTCAAAAGCACCACGCGTTATGGCAGTGGCTACAACATCGATATCTGCTGATTGATGAGCCAAAATAAAATCTTTTCCGCCGGTTTCTCCAACGATACGCGGATAGGTTTTGTAGGTCTTGATGTTCTCCCCGATTTTCTTCCATAAGTCTTGAAAAACAAAAGTGGAACCTGTAAAGTGCAAGCCTGCAAAAGACGGATGCTTCAATACAATATCTGTGATCATTTCAGGGTCGCCAGAAACGAGTGTAATTACACCATCAGGAAGTCCAGCTTCTTTAAAGATGTCCATTAAAATTTTGGCAGTATACATTTGGTGATCACTGGGTTTCCAGACCACTACATTCCCCATCATCGCCATACATGAGGTGAGATTGCACGCAATGGCAGTAAAATTGAATGGCGTAACTGCATAGGTAAACCCTTCTAGAGGCCGGTGTTCAATACGATTTAAAACACCATGACCAGGTGCGGGTTGTTGCTGATAGATTTGCGAAGCAAAAGCAGCATTGAATTTGAGAAAATCAACCGATTCACATGTGGCATCGATTTCTGCTTGAAAAATATTTTTAGACTGACCAATCATGGTGCCTGCATTGATAATTGACCGGTAGGGTCCTGCGATGAGATCAGCTGCTTTGATAAAAATTGACACACGATGCTCCCATGACATCTTGGCCCATTTTACTTTGGCCTTCAAAGCGTTGTCAATGGCTTGTTTGACATGCTCGGGTTTGGCGACGCTATAGGTGCCTACTATGTGTTGATGATCGTGGGGTGGTCGAATGGGACGAGTCTCAGCTGTAAATACCTCCTCATCACCAAGGTATAACGGAACCTTGACTTGTTCATTAAACATTTTTTTGTAAGCAGCTTCTACTAGTTTTCGCTCTGGCGAGCCTGGCCGATATTCATAAGTAACTTCGTTAAGCGGGGTATTAACATTAAAAAATCCGTATGGCATGATACTTGGTTTAAAAGTTTTGTAACAAATTTACTAAAAAGTGTTATAAAATCAGTTCATTGCAAATGCAGGGTTAAGTTTAAATTTGGGGATATAAACTCTAAATTTCTTGGTCGTGGCAAGATTGATAAAATTGTAATGTCCATGCATGGCTCCAACTGAAGAAGTAACTAGGCAACCCGAGCTGTAGGTGTAGCTTTTTCCAGGCGCAATCACGGGTTTCTTACCTACTACCCCTTCCCCATCAATTATGGTTTTTGCACGAAGGGAATCAATAATTTCCCAATGTCGCGATTGGAGTTGAACAGATTCTTTTCCCTGGTTGTGAATGGTAATTTGATAAGCATAAGAATAGTTGAGCTTATAGTCTTTGAAGTAAGTTCCTTCAAAAAAAACCTCTACAGAAACACGAATTCCACGAGTGAGAAGCTGTACCATATATGCAAGGTACAAAACTTCCAGATTGCAAGGTAATTAATTTTGGATTTGTCTAGAGTTTCCAATACCAACTCCGATCAATCGGTCGTAGCGGTCTCCAAACTTCCGCATATAAACCAAAGCCAAATACTCATTTTCGGTTTCCCAGTAGCTGCCACCAACTCCATTTTCAAACAATTGTCCAGCGGAATCGATTGCAATATATTTATAGTTATACACGCCTTGTTTGAGCCGAATTGTTAACTGGTGTAGGTTGTTTGCAGAGTCGTATTCCAATTTATGGACTGGTTGAGGAAGATGCTGATTGAAAAGACCAGTGACATAAAAATCATAGTTTGTTTCAGACGCTCGCAATCGGAAGGTGACTTCTGTGTAATCGGCATCTGTGTTTGGATTGAACCCCTCTGTGGTTTGAATTACAAAATTACCATTGATGTCTGGTGCATAGGTATATACTGTTCCATTGCGCACATAATTGGGATACAAAATGCCTTGATATAGGTTTTCACGTCTGATGTAGGCAACATTTCCCCCAGCTGACCGAATGTCTTTGGTGTCAAAAAACAAGTATTCGTTCCCACCTTCAAAAATGAGATTATTGTCGTATTCAAATCGCAAGCTTTGGTTCATCACATAATCGTATTTGGGGATTTTTCTTGCAGACGACCAGCGATAGTTTTGAAGAGCCCAAACACTGATCTCTTGATCAGGCTGGCGAGTATTAATTTTCGCTGTTTGCACACCGATTTCGATTCGTTGCTTGCTGTCAATCCCTTCCAAATCACGCAACCGAAAAACACCAACTTGTACATTTGCCTGTTGCTCATAAACAACAAATCGTTTGGAAAAAACCAGCTCTTGTTTGTCATCAAAAACAGAAAGCACATAATTTCCACTTGAGATAATTTCAGTATCTCTGTTCGGAATGCTCAAGGCGTAGTGTGTATAGCTTTGCAATGTCGCCGAGGAGTTGCTCATATTCCGAATTCGCACCTCATCGAAACCATTGATATATTCTGACTTAAACAGTTCCGATGCAGTCCAGTCCTCATTTGCGTGTTGAATAGTGTAGTAATAATAAGCCTCATCAGCGTTCAAATCGTCAAAGCGTAAAGTGAATGCTTTACCCAGTTCAACAATAGGGGTGTTTTCGATTTGTTCTTCCGCCTGAAAAATGATTGTACCAATGTGATTTGGGGGTGCTTTTTCTTTTAATTCTTGCCCCATCAAAAAGCTGGTAAAAACAAGTGCGAAAATGATTTGTTTAACGTTTTGCAACTCTAAAAAATTAAAAATATTGGCTAAAGATACCTAAAATCAGAGATGAAATTACAAAGTCAAAATCAAGTCGAAAAAAGTAGCGTTAAACAAATTATTTGGAATTAATATAAATAAGAATAAAAAGGACTCTGAACCTTTTTTTAAGCGCTTTGAACTAAGTAAATTTGTGCTCCAAAACAAGCAATACATCATGTCAACTGACATCAAGATCCGAAAAGGTCTTAACCTCCGACTCAAGGGGGCTCCTACCAACACGCTCAAGACCGCACCAACATCAACACAATTTGCCCTAAAACCCACCGATTTTCATGGTGTTTTTCCAAAACTTGTCTGTAAAGAGGGAGATGCCGTCCAAGCTGGCCAACCGCTGTTTTATTCTAAATATCAAGACAGTATTCAATTTGTTTCTCCAGTCAGTGGGACAGTCAAAGAAATCAGACGCGGTGCCAAGCGAAAGGTGCTTGAAATTGTGATCTCTGCCGCCAAAAAACAACAATCAGTTACGCACAAACTTCCGTCATTGGGTAAGATTACTCCCGAGCAAATTAAAGAGCAATTGTTGGTTTCAGGAAATTGGCCGTATATAAAGCAACGTCCTTACGATATCGTTGCTAATCCCAATACAATGCCAAAGGCGATTTTTGTCAGTGCTGTGGCAACAGCTCCTTTATCTGCTCAATACGATATGGTTTTGGAAGGACAACAGGATGCGTTTCAATTAGGAATGGATATGTTGTCAAAACTCTCGCCAAACTTGCATTTGACTATCGGAGCTAAAGAGTCCAGTCAAATCGCACAGACAAAAAATTGTACAATACATCGAATTAAAGGGCCTCACCCAGCAGGGAATGTTGGTGTTCAAATCCATCATATCGACCCGATTAATGTAGGTGAAACAGTTTGGGTTGTTGGCGCAGAGGATGTCGCAAATATTGGCCGATTTTTTCAAACGGGAGTTTTTGATGCGTCTCGTACACTTGCTGTTGCAGGACATCCCTTAACTTCACCAAGTTATTATAAATCAACCATTGGCGCATCACTAGAGCCTTTACTCGACGATGTTGGTGCCGAGAGCCTTGCTTCATTACGCGTCATCAATGGAGATGTGTTGACGGGCACAGCTACCTCTGCCAACGGGTATGTTGGTTACTACAATAATACCATATCCGTACTTCCAGAGGGGAATCGATATCGTATGTTTGGGTGGTTGCCTTTTGCAGGGCCCAACATACACAGTATGTCCAACACATCACTGTCTTGGTTATTTCCCAAAAAACAATATACCCCCGACACCAATTTGAACGGAGAAGAACGTGCCCTTGTTGTCACTGGGGAAATGGAGCGTGTATTTCCCATGGATATATACCCCATGCAGCTACTAAAAGCATGTATGGCGAATGATATTGAAAAAATGGAGCAACTTGGTATTTACGAGGTTGCTCCCGAAGATTTTGCATTAATTGATTATGCGAACTCTTCCAAAATTGAGGCGCAAGCGATTATTCGTGATGCGTTGGATTTGATGAATAAAGAAGTAGGTTAATCCACAGCTATGATATTAAGAAAACAAATTGACCGATTAAAAAAACCATTTTCAAAAGGATCGAAATACGAGCGATTTGCACCCGCTGTCAATGCTTTCGACACCTTTTTGTTTGTACCCAACCACACAACCCAAAAAGGGGCTCATATTCGAGATGCCGTTGATTTAAAACGCACAATGGTAACTGTTATAATTGCTCTTATCCCAGCTTTGATCTATGGAATTTACAACACTGGTTATCAATATTACATCCAAACAGGAGAGGCCTTTACCTTTCTAGACGCCTTTCTTCATGGATCGTTCAAAATCCTTCCGATGATTGCTGTTTCCTATGGCGTAGGACTTGCGATTGAATTTGCTTTTGCGGTATATCGCGGACACGAAGTCAACGAAGGATATCTGGTTACGGGGCTTTTAATTCCGATGATTATGCCAGTTGATATTCCATTATGGATGGTCGGCTTATCAGTTGCTTTTGCGGTCTTTATTGCCAAAGAGGCATTTGGAGGCACCGGAATGAACATTCTCAACCCTGCACTAACAGCTCGCGCGTTTGCCTTTTTTGCCTACCCAACTTATATGTCAGGAAACAAGGTATGGGTTTCTGAGGCAAGTAATGTAGATGGAATTTCTGGTGAAACAATATTGGGTTCTCTTGCATCTGGTGTAAATGTCGATTACAGTATGTTTGAGATGTTTAGTGGCGCCATTCCAGGCTCTATTGCTGAGACCTCAACACTTTGGGTTTTGGTTGGAGCTGCCATTCTCATTTTTACGGGTGTAGGAAGTTGGCGTATCATGCTCGGCAGCGTGATTGGAGCTGCGGCCATGGGCTATTTGTTCAATTTATGGGGCGCTAATGCCTTAATGCAGTTTGATTGGATGAATCACCTGATTGTAGGTGGATTTGCCTTTGGAGTTGTCTTTATGGCCACCGATCCAGTATCGGCAGCACAAACGGTTCGTGGAAAATGGATTTACGGAATTCTCGTAGGGATATTGTGTATTCTCATCCGCGTCTTTAACCCTGCTTATCCCGAGGGAGTAATGCTTGCCATTTTATTGATGAATGTCTTTGCACCAACCATTGATCACTATGTGGTGCAAGCCAACGTCAATCGAAGACTTAAAAGAAAACAACACAGTACAACTGTGCAAACTGCTTAATCATGAACAGAGATTCTAACGCTTACACTTTTGGATTTGCCGCTGCCATGGTGGTTGTGGTCGCTTCCGTATTGGCCTTTACCGCAAGTTCTCTAAAGGACTTACAACAAGAAAATGTTCGTAAAGAAAAAATGCAGAACATACTCGCAACGATTGGCATTGAAACCGATCGCGATGGGGCTGAAGTCCTATTCAATGATCATATTGTTTCCCAACTTGCCTTGCGAAATGACGGCACTGTCGATCAAGCTGTTGATCCTTTCTCGGGAATTAAACTTGCCTTAGAGCTAAAAAAAGACCCAAGTGAGCAGCGTTTTCCTCTCTATTTGGCAAGCGTTGACGACGCGTCATATTACATTATCCCCTTACGTGGCTCTGGCCTATGGGATGCCATTTGGGGGTATATCGCATTAGAATCCGATCGGAATACGATCAAAGGAGCTGTGTTTGACCACAAAGCAGAAACCGCTGGCTTGGGGGCAGAGATCACCCAGCAATGGTTTATGGATCGCTTTGTCGGAGAAAAAGTATTTGACAATGACGGTAAATTGGTTGGCATCTCGGTTTCCAAAACAAATAACGACCCTAAAGACCTAGATAAAAACGACCATGAGGTTGATGCGATATCGGGAGCGACAATCACAGGTGATGGTGTTTCGGATATGATTATGGAACGTCTGACGCACTATCAACCCTACCTAACACAAAACCAAACCACAACAGCAGTTGCTGTAAATGACTAATCGATATGTCTAAAAAAACAAACAAACCACTGATTCTTTTTGTCGCAAAGGAAAAAGAGCCTTTGTTTTCAAAAAAGAACAGAGCACTTCTCACAGACCCTTTAGATGACAATAATCCCATTACCGTTCAGGTACTCGGGATTTGTTCTGCTTTGGCGATAACCGTTCAGCTTGAGCCGGCAATCGTGATGACCATCTCTGTGATTGCCGTGATGGGTGCGAGTAACGTGATTGTTTCACTATTGAGAAATCTGATTCCGAATCGTATTCGAATCATCGTACAGCTCGTTGTTGTTGCCTCTATGGTAATTCTAGTCGATCAAATTTTACGTGCTTATGCATATGACGTGAGTAAACAGCTATCGATATTTATCGGGCTGAT
>MDTD01198166.1_pt1 | contig 27269 bp, 16 predicted proteins | sample 811221 | NCBI WGS metagenome assembly MDTD01 (sample SAMN05326646, study PRJNA326480) | marine metagenome | isolation source: seawater | place: Pacific Ocean: South West | collected 2011 | reverse complement strand
TGGTCTGTTCCGTGATCACTTCATATAGGGTTGCGACCTTGCCCTCTTGGCGGCGGAGAATCCGTCCCAAACGTTGGACGTGTTCTCGCACACTTCCCGAGCCACTTAGTACGATACCCACGCTGGCTGCCGGCATGTCCACGCCTTCGTTGAGCACGCGGGAGGTAACGACAGCGCGTAGTTTGCCCTCATTGAAGCCTTGTAGAATGGCTTGTCGCTCTCCTGTCTTTGTTTGGTGTGTGATGGCCGGCACGAGGAAGCGCCTCGATATCTCATATACGGTGTCATTATCGTTCGTGAAGATGATCGTCGGGCTTTCTGCATGTTGGCCGAGCAGTTCTCCCAGAAGTTCTAGTTTCGCCTCGCATCGGAGTGCGATCTCTTTGCTTTGGCGCCATGCACCCCATGCAGCACGTCCCGCGCGGCTTCGGTTTGCGATGCGTATGAACTGAGACCAGCCGTCTGCGGCAGACATGCGGATTCGATGTTGCCGAAGAAAGTCCAAGTACGTTTCCCGCGCCAAGTCGTAGGCTTCACGCTCGTCTTCGCTCAGTTGAACCTTCAATCGGATGGTCTCGTAGCCGGCGAGGTAAAGGCCAGCCATCTCGTCGATGTCTCGGCGATACACGATGGGACCGATGAGGTCACGGAAGGCTTCATGGCCGTCATCGCTGCGCTCGGGCGTGGCCGTAAGCCCTAACCGATAAGGAGCAATGGAGGTTAAGGCTGCTTGGGAGTAGGTGGGGCCTGGAAGATGATGGCACTCATCGAACACAAGTAGGCCGAATCGATCGCCGAAATCGGGCATATGGATGTAGGCGGAATCGTAGGTGGTGACGGTGAGTTCGTTAATCTCGTAGAGACCGCCCCCGACGCCTCCTACGCGGTCACGACCGAACGCGGAGGCGAGAACCCACATCCATTGGTTCAGAAGGTCGATGGTAGGGACTACCACGAGGGTGGACCGCGCAACCTGAGCGATGGCCATTTCGGCCACATAGGATTTACCGCTACCGGTTGGTAAGACCACGACCCCCCGTCGTTTGGCTTTATCCCATGCTTTGAGAGCGTCGCGCTGATGCGGATAGGGATCTCGGCGCCGTCGAATGGCGAGTTCAATTGTGTCGTAGCAGCGGGCTTTATCATCCACTTCTAGCCCTGCGCGTATCAACTGACCCAAGGCTTTGCGGTAGAGGCTCGCAGGTGCTCTGAGCTTTCCACCCACGCGATCATCCGGCAGGAAGCCAGCAGGAACATCGTCAGGTTGGAGTGGGACGTCCTTGGTATCCAGGAGCAACGTACCGCGCTCGAATAAGAGTTCCACCGCCTGTGACACGCTAGGCCTCGTTGAGAACCAGTAGATCGTTTCGGGCATCGACTTCGCTTACACGCATTCGGAGAACCTGACCGGTGGCGAGACGTCCGCGACTGAGAATCGTTGCCGGCATACAGAGCGCTGGTAGGTTCACAAGATAGCGTTTCTTTAGCCGCCGCAGAACAACCGCATCAAGCTCCAAACCCGGCGTTTGCTCCAAGTAGCGAAGCAGCCAATAGCGATTAGATTCTCGTTCTACGCGTCGAATAATTCCCTGGCGTTGTTCGATATCGCCCAAAATCTCGCCGAGATCGTCGACCGTGTAGGGAAGGGGTTCAGAACGCAGCCTGGCCTTCAGTTGGCGGTGCATAAGCAGATCGGCATAGCGCCTTATCGGGCTCGACACCTGAGCATAGCAACTCGCTCCCAGGGCCGCGTGTGGTTTAGGATGCAGCGACAGTGCGGAAGGCTTAATATTCCGCAGCAGTTCGTACTCCACCGATGGATCGCCTAAGTCCAACAGACTTAAGTCGATCTCACGATCCGGCGGCTGCTGTCCTCGATAAATAGCAGGCACCTGATTGTCTCTCATGAAGCGCGCGGCCTGACAGCAAATCGCGACCATCATCTCGGCAATCAATAAGCGCGAGGGGCCGTTCGCATCCGGTTGGTGGAGTCCAACTCGGCCGAATTCATCCACATGCGGGTAGAGTTCGTTACGCTGAAAGACCATTGCACCGGCATCTTTGCGGCGCTCAAGATGGGCTTCACTCCATGACTCCATCGTCCGAAGGACTGGCATCAGTTCGCCCGAGCCGTCTCCCGTGGCGAGCCAACTGTCTACGGTTGTGTAATCCAGTCGATGGTCGACGGAGCATAGGACTTCGCTGATTTCGACATCTGAAAATGCGCCATGGGCATCGATCGTCCCCGAGAAGCACAAGGCGGGGCGTGTCTCGCCGTGGTTTAGACTTGCGAGGTCCTGACCTATCGCAGCTGGAAGCATCGGAAGCTTCCCCTCAGGTATGTAGACTGTTGAAAGTCTGGTCGAGGCCTCTTCATCGAAGGCTGAGCCGATCGGGACATAGTGCGACACATCTGCGATAAATACGTGTAAGCGATTACCTTCTAGGGCGAAGGCGTCATCGATTTCATCCGTATGTTCGTCGTCGATCGAAAGGGTGGTCAGGTGAGTCATGTCCCGGCGGCCTTCGAGAGACACTCTGCTGAGATCGCCTTCAAGTTGTTGAAGAACCTCTTCTGGGAATTCACGTGTGAGGCCGGCGCGGTGAGGGATCAGATTCTCGTTGGGTGCGAAGATCTCCAGGGTGCATAAAAGCTCAAATGCACGTTCAGTCGCGTCCCGAGTATCGTCGCCAAGGACATCGTCGATCAGACTGATACCCACGCGACTTGTCGATGCTGTACGGCCGAAGAGCGCCACAGATTTAATGGCGTCAATGTGGTCTATGACCGCAGCGCTCATCGGTGGAACGTCGTGTCCATTTAGCTTGGTAATGAGCCACGAGCGGGCCTCCTCAAAGGCCTCCGCTTGGCGTTGTTTCTCGGCCGCCTTTTCGAGTGCAGCGGTGACGTTTTCCTCATCTGAGACCAAAATCTGGCGTTGTCGCAGTTTGAAGTAGAGTGAGTTGCCAAACACGCTCAAGGCCAATGCGTCTCGATTCTCCGTGGTCGCTGGTACACGCAGGAGTTCGAGAAGGCGCTCATCTCCGACGGCTTCTCCCTTCTCCTCGGCCTCTAGTTTTGACCAGGCCTCATCGAGGGATAGTGCGTCGCTTCGGTCTTGGAGGCTGGTCCAGTACGATGCCAACGCTTCTTGCGAGTCTACAACCTTGGGGCTCAACCAGAACACGCGTTTCATGGCCAGAGAGCGCTCTTCCCCGCTTAGTCCCTGTGCAACGACACGTCCTTCGTCCAGGTGCATGACGCGCAGGGGCACAAGAGCACCCGCATCTGCAATCAGTAAGACTTGGCCTGCTAGAACTTCCGACACAGCGACTCACTCCCCCGCCAAGGCTTGGCCAAGATGTGTGATTAGCATGGAATTTCGATGAACATCGTCACACCGGCTGACGGCAATTTCCATGGCCCGTTCACTGCCGACAAGAACGACGAGTTTTCTACCACGGGTGAGTCCCGTATAGAGGAGGTTGCGTTTGAGCATCTTAAAGTGCTGCGTCATTACAGGCATCACTACCACGGGATACTCGCTTCCCTGCGATTTGTGAACACTGATGGCATAGGCCAGTACTAAGTCATCGAATTGGTTTCGCTCGTAAAGAACCGGTTGTCCATCGATTTCGACGGTGAGCTGTCTTTCCTTTGGCATAACTCGGGTCACAATGCCCCAATCGCCATTGAATACGTTACGGTCATAATCGTTGCGGATTTGCATGACCTTGTCGCCCACTCGAAATGTGGTGGTGCCAAGCTCCAGTCCAACACCGCTTGGATTCAGTAAGTGTTGAAGGACGCTGTTAAGATTATGAATTCCAAGTACGCCACTTCGCATGGGGCTGAGAATCTGTACGTCGCTGACGGGATCGAAGCCAAAGCGTTTGGGAATACGCTCTGAAATAAGTTCCACAAGGGCGTCCAAGACGCTTTCGGGCTCATTACGACGGATGAAATAGAAGTCTTGTAAGGGAGTCTTCGCACCCGTTGGTGCGGGCATCAGGCCACGGTTGATGTGGTGGGCACTTTTGACGATTTCCGACCCCCGTCCCTGGCGAAAGATTTGGCTCAATCGTGCGACAGGAACCTTGTTGGATTGGATGAGGTCTAGAAAGGGTGATCCAGGTCCAACCGGTGGCAATTGATCCACATCGCCAACCAGGAGTAGACGCGCATCTGGAGCGATGGCTTGTGCGAGGCTATGGAAGAGGCTGATATCGAGCATCGATGCTTCGTCGATGATGACAAGATCGGCGTCGAGAGGATCGCTCGAGCCCCGCTTGAAGCCTCGTTCAACCGGTGAATACTCCAAGAGTCGATGGATGGTCTTGGCCTCGACGCCAGTAGACTCCGACAAGCGTTTTGCTGCTCGCCCGGTCGGGGCTGCACAGGCGATGCGGTTCTTTTGTAAGGATGTTGCTTCCAAGAGCACCCGCAAAATCGTGGTTTTCCCTGTGCCTGGACCGCCCGTGATGATGGATGTACCGCTGCTGAATGCGAGTTGAAGCGCTTGGCGCTGATCGTCGCTCAATTCGAGGCCCAGTGCATCGGCTCGGTCGTCCATTCGCTCGAGGGCGTCCTTATCTTCGTACTTGTGGGCGAGGAGCGCGGCGACGGCGTGGGCTGCACCTTCTTCGGCGTCGAAAAGATGCGGCAGATAGACGGCTGGTTCCAAGGGGTCGAGAGGCCACTCTGCAAATCGAACACGTTCGGTTTGTTCGAGTTCTCTTAGGGCTTCTTGGCAGCGAGCTTCATCCACTTCGAGAAGCATCGCTGCACGCTCGGTTAATGCATTTCGTGGCAAGAAGCAGTGCCCATCATTGGTCGCTTCTTTGAGCGCATGAATACACCCTGCGGCCATCCTAAGTGGATGGGTATGGTCGATTCCCATGGCTCGAGCCACGTTGTCGGCTCGGTTGAAGCCGATGCTATGGATGTCTTCTGCAAGCTTGTACGGATTTTCCTTTACCAGCCGTACCGTGTCGTCCGCGTAGCGGCGGTAGATCTTCTGGGCCATGACCGGTGTCAGTCCCAATCCGTAGAGGAAGACCATGGCCTCCTGTGCTGCGCGCCGTTCCTTGAATGCGACGGCAATCTGTTCGCAACGTTTTTTTCCGAGTCCCGGAATGACTGAGAGCCGTTTGGGATCTTCGGCGATGACATCCAGCGCCTCATCCCCAAAACGCGCGACAATCCGTTGGGCCATTTTCTCGCCGATGCCTGGTATAAAGCCGCTCGACAGATAGGCTTCGATACCCTCTGCGGTGGCTGGCACGATCTCCATGTAGGATTCAGCCCTGAACTGCCGACCGAATTTTGGGTTTTGGTCCCATTGTCCCTCGCATCGAACGCGCATGCCTTGTGCCAGACCTGGCAGAACGCCCACAAGCGCGATGCCTTGCAGGTGTCCATCACGCCTCAACGTCGCCACGACAAAATGTGTGTCTTCGGACGAAAAGCGAATGTTCAGGATCTGACCTTCGATCTGCTCTAACATGGGCAGACGATGGCACGCCCCATGCGCGCAGGCAAGGTCGGTTAAACACCAGACAGGTGCGCAAAGGGGGGAAGAGGTGCGCAAAAAATGCGTAGCTTGGAGGATCGGATCTGTGTGTTTTCAGGAACTTAGGTCCACGGCGATGCAGCAGCACGGATCTTGCAGCGTTCGTGCCGCCCATGTGCGCGCGCGAAAACAATCAGGAATTTACAACGGTCAGCCGGGCTGGTTTTAGCCTGATTGAGTTGATGATCGTTGTGGCCGTCATTGGCGTCCTCACCATGGCGGCGGTACCCAATCTTTTGGGAGGCCGCCATGCCCAGCGCATCAAGGCTGCAACCGATGCAACCATGGACATTTTCCAGTTCGCTAAGGTGCGTGCAGCCAATGATTTTAACGCATATGGCGTCGAGGTCGTACCGGATCAGGGAACTGGTACGATTCGCGTCTATGAGGGCAAAGGCCCTGCATGTTCCGGAATCGATTGGGGAAATCCGCTAAAGAGCTTGGACTTTGCTGAGGATTTTGGTGAGGCAGATGGTGACATTCGCATTACCCAGATCACGCCGCCCTTTGTATCCAAGCTATGCTTTTCACCGGATGGACGTGTGGTCGATGCACTGACCTCCAAGCCCGTGCCGTCAAACGATAGCAATTACGGTGCCGGCGAATTCATTGTCAGCCTTCAAGGACACCTCAACGATTTGGAAGTCGGCTTAGCGCACCATGTGATTCTCTCCTACTCAGGCAAGGCACGCTTCACGTTCGGGGATGATCCTGAGAGTGCCGATGGTGAGGGTGGAACATGATCGCGCGGCTCAAAAAACTGCTACCGGGGGGGCGAGGCTTTACGCTCGTGGAACTCCTGATGGTTGTTGGTGTGTCTACCGTGGGATTTGTGTCTCTCTTTGACCTGCAGGCCAAGAGCATCCGGGGTATGACCAATATGGTGCGGATGCAGCGCGCTACCCTCTTGGCAGAGAATTTCATTGAGAATCTTCGACTCGAATTTAGCCAATGGACGCCCACCGAAAACCTTGATGATCCTGGAAAGTTTCCCCATCTTGCCGACTTAGGAACATCTGACGAGGCCGTTGCTGGGGGACAAACGCCTGGTGACAACATCGAAGGGGGACCTGGCTGGGTTATTGGAGATGCCCGCAAAAGCTCCGATAGACGAGTTCCCTACGCCGGAGATCGTCATCCGCTGGGCTTTAATGACGGCTTGCGGGAGGCCATGATTTCCCCTGGCATGGAGGAAGACGATCAGCCTTTCTGCCTCCTTTACCGTCTGACGTGGCTCCAGCCCAATCGTGCTATTCGTGTCGAGGTTGAAGTGGCTTGGCCACAATCCGGAGCCGACATGACACGTTTTGAGCAATGCAATGCCATCGCTTCGTCGCGATTGGGCGAAGTTCGCAGCGTCACCGTGACGTCCACAATTCTGGTGAATGTGTTTAACCGATGATGTCTAGCCCCCCAGTGAAGTATCGACGGAAGCCTCGTTCGGGTGGATTTACCCTCATCGAGCTCATGATCGCTGTCTTGGTTGGCGCCTTTGTCATTATGGCCCTCTATGCCATGTACTCGATAAGCGTTAGGACGTATCGGGTGCAGGACCAAGCATTGGAGGCGATGAGCCAATTACGTGCTGGCACAGCGCAATTACGTGCCGATCTTCGGAGTGCTGCCTTTAACGCTCCAGGACAATCCGAGAAGGAACCTTGGGCGTTCGTTCTTGGCGGCGTCCCACTCTATGCGGTGGTGGTGGACGTGGACCCGGAAGTTCCAGTCTCTGAAATTGGAGCCAACGACAATATATCGCCGCAGCGAATCACACTGACAGGTGACTTCGACAGCCATCAACTCTTTCAAGCCACGATGATCGCCGGGCAAGAGGTCACACTTCAATGGGGGCCTGAAAACGGCACGAAGGCGGACTTTGAACGTATTTTCGTGAACTCCAATCAACTCCGTATCGAAACCTATGGCTCAGCGAGACAAGAGCAATACATCCCCATCGTGAGCGCGAATTACAATGGGGGCGTAAACCCGAAAATCACCGTTCAGGATGCGGTGCAGAACGTCAGCGGTTTTGGCTCCGGAAGCGAAGTGAGCGTTGTATCAACCGTTCGTTACCGCTTGGAGAGAGATACGAAGCGCAGCGATGAGAGCGTGAAGTACGACCTCATCCGAGAGAAAATCGACCCCATGGGACAACCCGTGAAGGGTTCATGGCTTGTCGTTGCGGAGTACGTTGTCGACATGCAGGTCTACGACCTGTGTTTCAACGAAGCCGAACCCGCTGCGGGAACGATGGAGCAACTTCCAATTAGTCTGGTGTGCTACCCCACCTTAGAGAAGCTCGAGTCCTCCTTTCATTCTCTGGCAAACAATTCCAACAACACCGCCCATCAGCTTCGTTCGATGTCTGTGAAGCTTGCTACACGGACAGCCTTTGAGGACCAAGACATTACATTTGCGCCGCGGGAGAGCATCAACCAACCCCTCAGGACGTATGAGCTCGATCCTAGTCTGACCGGGGCTGCGCGGGTGTATGAAGCACCCTTTACGGTCTTTATGACCAGCATCCAAGCGAGGCGCCAATGATCAGACGATTGATTAACGAACGTCGTGGCTCAGCGCTGGTTGTGTCGCTTATGCTCATGGTCGCATTGGCATCGGTGGCCATGATTGCCATGAACAAGCTCGCCGGCCAGGGGCATTATGTCTCCAATGAGCGAAAGGGCGCACTCGCATACCATGTGACAGAGTCGGGTCTTTACACCACGTTGGCGTTGGCCGATTCGCTCGGTGCATCCGGTTTTTTATCAGCGCTTGAGGTCTCCCAAGGAACAACTCAAGCACAAGACTCAACCCAGGGCTTCATCCCGAGTGACTTAACGGGCGGCGGAATGTCTTATTTCGACCTCACCGACTCCGGAAGCTTCGGTTACGAAGGTGCAGCCATGCAAGGAGATGCTAATCAGGACCCTACGCTGAACCCTCCGGTGGACTTTCGGGTGACGGTGACAGCGACGGGTATGGTCCAGCCCTTGGTAGGCTACAGCTTGAATGGTGAAGGCAGTCGGTGCCGCTTCAAATATCGATTAGATTCGAATGGAACCATCGGCCATCAAAAGGACGGCAAGGATACAAGTACGGATTTTGGTGCTTGGAAGCGTATCCGTGCCCTTATTTACTTCGGTCCATTGCCCTGCAACAAGAGTGCGGGAACAGCGGGTAATAGCTAGAGGCAGCATGACAAAACTACGTTCAGCGATGGTTGGATTACTCCTAGTGAGTGTGTGCTTGCCGAACTCTGTGCTTGCGGCGGGAGCGGCTGATGCCGTTAAACCTCTCGTGATGATCCTACTGGATACGTCTGGAAGCATGGAATACGAGGCCGGAATAGGTACGCCTGGAGTCGAATTTGTGGTTCCACAATGTGAGCCTCAAGGCTCGAGTAAGCCGGGGATGTTCAGCGTCAACAAGTACCCCAAAAGTCGGCTTGTTGCGGCCAAGGAAGTACTCACAGGTACCGTTAAGAACTACTGGTGCCGATACGACATGCGAAATAGCGATGCGAGTATGGAGGATTACAACTATCCGATTCCTCATGTTGAGGCATGCTCGACGACGAATGGTTGTGGTCATCCGGCTCAGAAGGCCAATGGTCTGCTCGATATTCGCAAAGACGATTTCAAATTCGCGTTCATGTCATTCGATTCGCTTGAATCGAACGACCAGGGACCCAAAGGAATGTGGAGCTACGGTTCGTCCACAGGGTTGGGATTAAACCTTGGAGCGCGCAATGAAGACTGGGGCTCACCCAACATTCCCAACCAGTGGAGCGGCGGAAAGTGGGTCTACTCAGATAGCGACCGCTCAGTGAATAACCGTGGCCAGTTGATTGCACCTCCTGCGGATGACAGCCAAGGCGCAAATCGCCAAAGCAATCGGCTCGTACAATATGAAATCAACTCGACGGTCGGTTATTGGGGGACTCCGCTGGCTCCACTGCTTACGGATGCAAGGCAATTTTTAGAGAGCCACCCAAGCGTTCGTTCGTTTGATCCCGTCTCGAAGGAGGGGGATCCAAAGGCCAATTGCCGGGAGCGCGTCGTGATTCTCATTACTGACGGGCGCGCGTCTCAAGGTGAGGGTGTCGGCGGTTACGTCTCCACATCATCCGCCCTTTATTCTCTGAAGGCTACCCCTCCCACCCCCGTTCAGGTCTATGTCGTGGGCTTCAACATGGAGAGTCTCGATAAGAGCGTCATTGCTGAACTTGATCCTGCCAATGGTGGGCCCGCAGACGGGGTCTATATCGTGGATTCGCCGTCGGAACTTGCGGCCGCATTGAGTGAGATCTTCAGCGTCGTGCTGGCGGGCACACAGAGCCGAACAGCCGTCACTTATACCAACGTGACGCGCACGTCGCTGGACCAGCAGTATCAGTTCAATGCAGCGTATGCACCGGATCCCAACAATCCGCTGAACCAGATTGGCTTTCTGGACCAGACTGTTTACCGCTGTGCTGAGAGTTGCGCGGACACGACCAATGGTTCGCAAAGCTGTGCTCAGGATATTATCGGACTTCATGATACGCTCAACAGTCGCAACAATGGCTCGAGGCAACTTTGGGTCAGTATCCAAGCGAAGAAGAAGAAGCTGAATCGCGACTTGGTAGGTGTCGCCTCAAATAATCAGACCATGAACAGCCTCTTCGGGGTTCCCTTAAGTGGAAGTCTGCCGATCGTGAAGCCAGCAGGCTTCAAGGGCGATACTCCCGTTCCTTCCGGTGGAGATATTGGACCTGCGGCCTCGTATGGTGCTCAGCAAATCTATATGGGGCAATTGATTGATTTCCTCAGAGCGGATGACGGGACCATGCGCCACAAACAGAGATTAGGAGGAATCACCCACGCGACACCGCAGATTCAAGAACAGGCGCCGGAGGGGCGTGTACCTCTCGATAGTTGGAACGAGTTCGTGCGCAAGGAAGGTCCTGGCGGGTACTCACCGGGATGTCGACCTACCGTCCTTTTTACTGGAACACATGATGGCTTGATTCATGCGTTCCGTGTTGACCGTTTGAAAAAGCTCAGTGGGGACTGTGCAGAGCAGGCGGTTCCTACCGTTGAGGATGAAGATCAAGGCAAAGAGTTGTGGTCGATCCTACCGCAGCACCTTCTCAAGCAAAGTCATTCTCTTGTCAGCAACTCGATGAGCCTGATGGACGGTCTTCCGGTGGTGGACGATGTCCTTCTCCTGCGCAGCAACCCGACGGTTTCCGATGTGGCCGAGGAGGTAGGTTCCTGGAAGTCACTTCTGACGACCGGATATGGCAAAGGCGGAAAGGGCTACATCTCAATCGATGTGACACATCCCTTGGACATCTCTACCGTGAATGTTCAATGGGAGATTGATAACGAACAGCGATGCGTTAACGGCTCCTGTACGTCTGCAAAAAAGGGATTTGAGTCTGACTTCTCGAAGCTAGGTTTCACTGTGTCCCGGGTCGCTTATGGCACGGCCTTTATCGATGCCAAAGAGGTCGCCGTGGCGTTTCTACCCGGAGGTGATGCGTCGGATGAACCAAGTAGTCCCGACGAGGGGCGAGTGCTTTACGTGGTGCGTATGGATACCGGTGAAAAAGTGGCCGAGTTTTCCAACAGCCGCGGTAATATTCGCGCATTAGACGGCGGTGCCTTCAAACTGGAGTACCCGATTACAGGATCTCCTGCAGCCTATCCAAGCATGCCAGGAGCAGTGACATCGAGAGTCTTTGTTGGGGACGCAGGGGGACGTATGTGGCGAATCGACGTCAGTTCTCCCAACCCAGACACATGGACCATGAACCTCTTCCACGATCCTTACGGTCCTTCCAGTCCCGTTCCAGCACCGAAGCCCGATGATAGGCAGCCCGTGATGGGGGCTCCGAAACTTGCGTTGGATGGTCCTTACGGTCATGTCGCCGTCGTTTACGGTACCGGGAGTATGGATTATCTCTCCACGACCAAGACATCGCGTTCGCTCGTTGCCAGCGCGTCCGAGAAGACTGCCTTGAATGGCTCTGTGACCATGGATGTCAATTGGGTGAAGTACTTCGAGACCAATGAAAAGCTCACAGGTGAGCCCGAGGTATTCGCGCGTGGCGCGTACTTCACCACCTATGTGGAGAACGATACGGATGCCTGTAATGCTTCCTACGGAAGATTATATGGCGTGCACTACGTTGAGTCCGATCCAGATGGTGAGCCAAGCGACCGCACGGTTGCTGCGCTCGATGGGGATGGAGATCCGGTCACCCTCGACAAGGTAAAATTTATCTCGACGGGAGAGACGATTCCTTACGGGGTACAAGTGATTGAACGTCCCACATGTATGCCAGGTGGGGCAGGCGTAGGCTCTGGCGTCCGGGGACAGTCCCAACTGGTTGTGAATGTCGCTAAAGGTGCAACCACGGGCGACAAGACAGTTCCGAAAGGGGTGGATCCTGCCAAAGTGGGAACCCAATCGATCACCCACCCGGTGAACGAGGGGGCTGCAACGATGGAAGCGGCGGGGTGGGGCTATGTCCTCTACTAAGAGTTCCGCGTTCAGGACTGCCTTGGGAACGATGTTCGTCGTCTCAGTGGGCCTTCTTCTCGCCTGCGAAAGTAAGCCACCACCACCTCAGGCGCCGCTGAAACCCAAGACGGCGGAGGAAGTTGCACCGCCTGCTCCTCAGCCGGTCGTCACACAGCGACCATCAAACTTGGATGAAGCGTTGAACCTTCTTCCTGCAAAGGAGCGCTTCCACGGTTTCGAGATGCCGATGGGCGTGGAATCTCATGCCAATGGGCGTGCACGAAAGATTCGCACGACCTTACCGCGTCTTTTACGCTTCTATTACAGCCGATACTACCAAGTCGTGCGAACCCGAACGGGCGAACTTTACGACCCTTCCGAGGCACGTGGGCGTAGCTTGAAGGGCTCGGACTATAAGATCCAAGCGGCCGATCCCCTTAAGCGTCGAGCGTATCTCCACATAAGCGCCAGACCGGGTTCGACGTATCTCTTGCGTATCGAAGAGCGGAAGGCCAAACCCAGAGCCCAGCCAGATCTCTTGCGCGTGATGGAGGCCGAACGACAAGGGGTCGACGCTGACGCTCCGATGAACCGTGAAAAGACATCAACAGAAGAGCCGGTTGTACCGGTCGCGGAAGGTGCAACCATTGTCTACAAGCGGGCCAAGCCAAAGAAGCTCGAGAAGTTCAGTTTGCGCCGTACGAAGAAGCGCGCCTTGGAGAAACGAAGCCGTTCGGGGGCGACACGGAGTGTTTCCAACCGGATCTACAATTGGAGTAATCGAGGCGATAGACGCCGCTTTCTAGATTAGTCCGCTGGGGTGGATGTTTCGTTTTGTTCCATGATGCGGTAGGAATTCTTCGAACCCTCTCAGGGTTGTGTCACGGGGTACTAACCTGCCTTACCAGGGGAATTGCATGCACAAGCACCTAATTAAATCGATTGTCGTACTCGGAACGCTCCTATTCCTTGTGGGAAGTGCTGCTGCCGAGGGACTGAACTTCAATCTTCGCAGTGTCGTCGCAGGAAAAGACTATCCGGCCATCATTTTGAAGCCTGGAGAGAAAATCAAAAAGGTGACGATTAGTTTAAATCGGTCGGATGGAAAGACCTTGAAACTCACCGCGAAGAACCTCCGCCCCGGTAAGAATAAGGAGGTCAAAGTAAAGCAGGAAAACGGTCAGTTCGGGTACAACGCATCGTTTCTCATTCAGTGGGCAGACCGTCGTAAAAAGCCATCAACATTTGAGACCGACTTTCAGTTTACGAGGGTTGGAAAATTGCAGGTTGATATTACGGCCGAAGATATAGACCTCGATGCTCGCACGTTGAAGTGTCGTTCCAATAATCCTGCAAAGAAGCTCGCGTTAGAGATCTTTGGAGAAGGCGGCAAGCTCCTGGATACGGTGGAAGAGCATTTCGATGCTGCGGCTCCTGGCACAAATCTGGAGCTGTCGTGGACTGATCCGGGTGAAGACGTGCTCTTTATGAAACTCCGAGTGACGGATATCGCGGGATTTTATAACGGCGTGAAGATCACCCCATTCTCAATCTCGATTCCCCATGATGAAGTCGAATTTGTAAGCGGCCAACATGTCATTCGAGCCAGTGAAGCTCCCAAACTTCAAAAGACGATGAAACACATCCGAGAGGCACTTGCGAAGCATGGCACTCTTTTGTCGCTGAAGCTCTTTGTTGCCGGTTATACCGATACCGTTGGTAGTCGGGGATCCAACCAAGACCTTTCTACTCGTCGCGCGCGCTCCATTGCTGCCTGGTTTCGAAAGAATGGTTTGAAAATCCCCATCTACTACCAAGGCTTTGGAGAAGATGTGCTGGCCAAGCGCACGCCGGATGAGACCGAAGAAGCGGCCAATCGTCGCGCGCTTTACCTTCTCGCTAGCCAGAAGCCTGGAAAGACCAAACAAACGCCTCGGGATAAATGGCGAAAGCTCTAACCCCTACGGGCATGGAGCATTCATTTGGGCAGGACTTGCCTCTGAAAGCGAGCACCAAGCGGCGGCGGCATCATTGCCGGAGGGCGTAAAAGACTCGACGCTGAGTTGTAACGTCTTGAATGGCTTGATGGGCCATGTTTCGTCCCACCCCATCTCGTCCACAAGTACATCGGCACAACGCAATTTCACCACGTCTTTGGTGTTAGATAGGGAGACACCTGTGTATGTCGGAGCGTTTTCCAACGTCTCAATAGGTTTGTTTCCTTCGCGTACAAGAGCGAGAGAACCATTGGCAGGAACAACAAGTTCAGCCAGGGGAATGTTAGGGAAGGCATACGATTCGTTGAGCACACTTTCCAGAACACAACCACTGATAAGACGGTCCTCATCACTGAGATTGGTGAGTTCTATCCATTCGGACTCGCCAGGTGCGGGAATGATCAGGAGTTCGCTAAATATCACCTCGCCTGATGCTGGTGGGGGAGGCAAATCGATGCACATCCCCATGTCACAGGTCCCGCCCAATAGGGGGCAGTCCTCTTCGACTTCAACGTTCCAGAGGCAATCTGCCCCGTTCTGATTAACCTCACATAGCGCCTCGCCTAATTTGGTGACGACCTTATTTTCATAACAAAGGCCAGCTCCTGGCTTGCCGCAGGGATCAGGCCAGCATGGACTAGCTTCGGCCACAAGCGTCGGACTATCGGCAATTGAGAAGCCGTCCTTGAGGCCGCTTAGATCGCAAAGGACGCTACTCTTTCCGTCATCTCCGCTGCCGCGACCCGCAAGACTCCATGCCCCTTCGCCAGGTAGTCGTATATGAGTCACGTACACCCCCGAACCGGCGTCTAACAAGCTCATATCAGCCAGGTCGCTTTGTTTTGTCATAAGCTTCCAATCCCACTCCGGTGAATCTGGCGACGTTCCGGCTGGTCCCACACCAATCTCAACCAATGGGACGACTTCCACCCCCACTGTTTTTTCTGAGACCACAAACTCAATCTCGATGAGCCGGGACTCTCCGGCTTTAGCGAACTCTCCTGGGCCGGGAATAATCGTGCAGTCCTTAACCGTCACCTCGTCGTTCGGACAATCAGGGTTGAGAGTGCCTGGTGTACCGAGATCCCCATCTCCAAACGGGGTGACGGCTTGGCACCAAGAAAAAGGCTCGTCATTCAATGCCGCATCTTGTTTGTAATAACTCAGAGAAATGGCCGTCCCTGTCGGGATGATGTACTCACCTTCGGTCTGCAGCGAGTCGATAATCACGCCTCCGCATGCAATGGCAAGGCCCGATCCGCCCAGCTTAAGGTTCAGATCGTTTCCAAAGGCATAGGCCGCATCGATACCGCCGTTAAAACCAGGATCGCTGCTACCGGCAAATACTTGAAATTCGCCGGGGCTAATCACCAGGTGCGTGTCGATATAGTGATTACCCTCGTGACCGTCTGAGAGCCAACAGCCCTTGAGGTTTATGAAGTTGTCCGTGTCGTTGAGGATCTCAAACCACTGCGCGTCCTGAAGCCCTGAGCTTGGTACCAATAGAACTTCTGTAAAGGCCAGGTCACCAAAGGTGGTAGGGGAAACAATCTCTTGTTTGCATGCCCCGGCCTCACATGCGAGTCCCTGCGCGGCACATGAAACGTCCATGGTGGGATACACGCAGTCGATTTCTTTGGGGCCAAGAGGTGTGCAGAAGGCATCATCTCCATAGGTCAACAGGGTGAGGCCATCCGGAGCGCAAATAGAGGGGGGAGCGGCGGGGCAAGGCTCCTCCGCACAGGGGTTTGCCTGGATAGTGAGATGACTTGCATTCTGACTCTGATAACCGTCATTAGAACCAATCACACGATCGCAGTAGAGCCATGTCACACCGCCATCAAGGCTTGTTCTTCCTGCAACCTCATAGGCGCCCTTAGCGTCCGGAGCAATTTCACCGACGTAGCCGTCGGCTCCCTTAATACTAAACCAGTTCGTCTCTGCTTGAGCATCCGTCCAGCTCCAAACAGCCGAATCGGGCTGCGTTCCGATGGGGCCATAACCCACCTGGACTTCGAGGGCAGGATGTTCATCGATTCCTGTCGTCAGGTTTGTAAGCCCCACATCGACAACCTCCATCGTGACTGACACGGGACTGCCGAAAAAACCAATCATTGTCTCATCACTTGTGAGAGCGCAGTGGTCCATCTCCGTGTTGACCTCGGGGCAATCAGGATTGGGTGTGCCGGGTGTACCAAAATCTCCAGCGCCAAAGACGATTTGGCTATTGCACCAGGAGGTCGAGAAGTCGTTCAGTTGAGCGTCTGTTTTGCTCCCCGAGAGTGCGATCGCGTGTCCCTGTTTCAGGGGACCAAAAAGCGGTGTGTACGAAACGTCATCGATAATTTGGTCACTGCACGTGAGAATCACCTCATCGAACGAATTATCCAAGAGGAGTGTCTTATAGGCCAAATCGACGGGTGCACCTCCGTTGAGTTGCGGGTTCCCCTCGAAGGCGAAGACGAGGGTCCCTTTTGGGGGGATCACCAGCGTACCCGCCGAGCCTAAATCGACGAGGTCGTTACCATTGTCACCAAGGCTACATTTAGAAAGGTTGAGCGATAGATGGGTCGTATTTTGAATCTCGACCCACTCCCCCATCGGATCCGTCACTCTATCCGGATTGACCATGAGTTCGGTGAATATTACCTGCCCGGGCATGGGATCAGAGGGTACGGGTCCCGCTTGGCATAGCGTTGTGCACGTATCAGTCTCGTCTTCATTCCCGTCATCGCATATTTCGCCTGTGTCCCAAATGCCGTCACCACAAAAAGCGTCATTGCAGGTGGTTCGGCAGGCATCGGGACTTGTGTCGGAGTTGTTATCGCCCTCGTCGCACTCTTCCCCTGGGTCTAGGTGACCATCACCACACACCCCAGAGATGGTGTCGGTCTTTCCACTGTCGGGCATTGGGGTTTGTGTGTCGGAGGATAGGAGGTCCGGCGATGCGGAGGTATCGGCGGTGCTGGTGCTATCGCCTGACGCATCGAGCTGCGTCTGGTTCCTTGGTGTGTCGGACGTATCTGAGCACGCGATGGTCATAGTCGCCCCAAGTGCCAGCAGATAGGTCTGCACTTTATGCATCAATAAGCTCCCCACGTTCGGTTTGTGACCCGAACTATGCATTGCATGCCAGCTTTCAATGGTGGACGGATACCTCGCATGGGTCAAATGTCTGGCATGGGTTGCATGTCACTCAGTGAGCAGTGACTCCAAGTATTCGCTAGGTCCGACCGACAGTGTTTCAACCTCACAAGTCAACACCTGGCCTTGGTGACTTGAGTCTTCACGGAACAGGGTCCACAAGCCGTCCGTTGTGACGGTAAGGCGCTGAAAACCAAGCTCAGTTTCGGCGTCATCCTTTAGCTGGATATCGAGTTCCCACGGGGCTGATGGGAAGTTACCAAGTGTGATGCTTTCCCATGCAGTATGTACTGTCCCAAAGGTTCCGGCTTTGAGGTTAAATCCAGGTACGTCTTCTTTGAACTCAATGAGCATGCGGTTCACAAAGGGCACCTTGCTGTAGTCGAGGAGGTCCTTCTTTGCGTTCTCCGTGTAGAATTCGAGAATCGTCATTTCGAAGTCTGAGGACGTGCATGTTCGTGCGTCGATGCGTCGAGTGATAGATAGAATGTCACGAGGTGTGGGTTCATTTTGAAAACCCTCTTCAACCCGGATGGCGTTCTCCAGCGTTCGAACCTGCTTGAGTATCATTCGGTCCGTAAAGGTCTCGCCAGATTGCATTTGCGGCCAATCGGCCGTCATTTCCTTGAACTCCAGATCTAACACTAACGTGCTTGAACGCTTCGTTGGAGGCCAGGCTTTGTTCTCCTCATTCAGCCATGCTTGAGCGAGGTCTGTGAGTTGGTAATAGGTCTCAAGGAGCACTTCGTCCGAGAGGACTCTCTCATTCGCCGGGACCTCAGAGGAGACCTGCACCCGGGAGATTTGGGGCTCTTCGCCCACCGTGCCTATAACCATGTTGATTTCAGGTGTCGTGGGGTTCTTGGGATCCGGGTTCGTCACACTGATTGCACCTTTCTGCACGTTCACGACCATCTCGACGGTATTGGCGTCCTTTTCCCGCTTTAGAGTCAATGTGATCACGCCATTTGAACGTTCCATGGGGTCGTCGAAACGCGGATGGACCAACACCCCCATATTCCCGCTCAAGTGGTCAATCCCAGCGATTTCCCGCTCCTCGAATGCTTCATAGGCCCAGTACGACGCCCAGGTCTTTTTGAGGGCCCATTCAATCGATCGTTGTTGAAGTTTCTCTGTCGGTTGTTGGCTTGGATCCATGTAGCCCGTATTTGAGTCATAGAGTCCTGCGCCATTGAACCCCTTGATGTCCTCGGCCGTGGAAGAGGATCGAAATCGTATCCCCTGCATGGGGCTTAGCTCTGCATAGCGTGCCTTCAAGTCGTCCATGACGAGTGCGTTCAATGCCTCGTCTAAAGGTTTGGAGCGCAAGAGTGCTTTGAAACCGCCGACTGCGACTGCACCACCCAGCGTCGTTAAGGGGCCGTTCTCATCAAGCCACTCGTTCAGCCAAAGTGCTGCCTCAGGATCCGCTGCATGTTCTTCCAGAAAGTCTTCTTTCCCTTCGAAAAAAACAAAGCGTACCCGCCCATCGTTTTGAAATGTCTCGTCTGAGAGTGCTTCCTCAAGCATTGGTAGGTAGCTTTTGAGGTGTTCCTTGTAGCCTCGGATAGTCATGGCCGTGGGTTTGAGGGGAGTTTCAATGTCAGGAAAGTCTGTAAAAGCCCGCATGCCTGCAGCTTTGCCCCCGGTCAATGGAACGAGTTCGCCCATGCCCGCGAGGCCTCCCGTGCTCAAGTCGACGATGTAAGGGGCCTCGGTGAGATCAATGGCCTCAATGGTGAGGTTGCTCCCGATGAGCTTGGATAGATAGGTTGAGTACTGGTCGTTCGTCATTGCCTGCCAAGTCCCGCCTGTGGGTTCGACTTTGAGGATGACCGGTGTCTTCCAGTACGCCCATTCATTGAGCCATTCGTGGGTGAAGATACCCCCGATATGTATGTTCGGCGTGCCTCTCGCCTTTGCAAGCAAGTTCAAGTGGGCGAGTGGCGTTTGAGGGACGGCGGTTACGATGCCCGAAACAGGGGGAAGATAGTCCGGAACACTGGAGAGAATGACGATATCGCGGGAACTAACTTGCGATGCTCCGACCGGCTCTTCGAATAGCTTGACGCGACCCGCAGTGATTCCCTCGTTGTATGGGATGTGTTCCCCTGGTACGACGAGATCGGCATAGGTCAGAACCCGGTCCTTGAGTATTCCATTGCCGGCACGTATCTCCTCAGCTAACGCGTCCTGGTGGGTGGAGCCTCTAGACAACCAATGCAACTGCTCGGCTATATCGGTAGGAAGCGCCTCTCTAAGTTTCTCATAAAATCGGATGACGCCTTCTTCATCCGAGTTATCGACATACTCGAGTTCGAAGCAATAGAGTGCGTCAGGTCGCGTGCGAGCTGGATCTGCGGGGTAATAAAGCAGAGAACCCAGACCAAAAAAGCGGCCATCTTCAAAATCGCCCCGTCCCAGCCCTGCGTCGTAAAACAGCGGGGAGTAAATGCGACCAGAGGAGATTGTCCGAAGGTCTAAGGGCAGAGGGTTCGTTTTTCCAAGAATCTCGTAGGCTTCGTCGATGGTATCGAAGCTAAATCCTGGAACAGGCATCACCGGAAACCCTGCGATACCCTCGCCATTTAGCAAGCGAAACCAATACCACTCATCGTGCATGGCGTAGAATCGCGGATCGTAAAAATGAGTATCACTATCCTCCTCACTAAATCGTGTGAGTGTAAACTTCACCTGTTGAGGAACGTTTCCTATGTCGGCCCACGCATGGAACGCTTGCGTGGATCCAAAGGAAGACACTGTATGGTCCTCGAATTGGGTCGCAATATCCTTATCGTCCACCCCATGGTCTGGAACATCTGATGAGGGAGCACCAGGACAGCCGGTCAGCAGCAGGCAAAGGACGGCGATGTAGGTAAGCGTGGTCATCCGATCGGATCCTTGGTGAGACCATCCGCGAGGCCAGCATATATCTTAGTTCTTCAAAGGACTGTGAATCAAGATAGGCGTCGCGGAGAAGGGTCTTGATGGGCCTGCCCGAAGAGTCCCCACATGCGGCACCCACCGTATAGCGCGCGAATGGAAGGCCGTGGCCAAATACCGATGTAGACCGGTGTCCATGTTGGGGAGAATTTCATTTTGAATCGGGCTAACGCTTTAAAGTGGAAGAAGCGATTGGCGATTCTACTAGCAAAAATCCATCCCATAATACGTTCGAGTTGATGGGCCGGTTTAAGAGCAGGGTGGGGTCCGGCATAGAGCGGCGCAGCTCCTAGTGAGAAATGTTCGGCTCCTTCATCGAAGACCTGACTTGCTGCGCGGGTGATAAGGAATTCCATCGCACCGGCCGGTGCGTCAGGATCCCGAGCCATCACATCGAGTCCCCAACCGCGTCCCTGCCATCCAGGTCCGAGTGATATAAAGGCTTTTGCGCGACGGTCATGTCGATCTCCTACCGCAAAATATCGGCGACCAAGTGGCGTATCAAAACTTGGTGAGCCGACGACCAACGCCATTGGCGTCCAGGTTGGTTTTTGAAGGAGCCACCGTTGGTAGACTGCGTGCAGGTCTTCGACACCCGTTGACGGATCGACCTCCCAAACATCGAGTTGATACCTCTTTTTCGCCCTGTTGAGCATTTGCCTCAGGTCGACAAATGACTTGCCCTGAAGGTGGAAAGTATCCTTGCGCAGCAGTGCCTCCATACCCACTCGAACAGAGGGGAATCCGCCTTCAAGACAATCCGCCCGCTCGCCCTGATCAATGGGAAAGAGAAGGGCGCGTCGATAGCCACTTTCCCTGAGCGCGTTCGTGAATTCACGAAGCATAGGGACAGTTCGGGAGCCGTGTACTCCCCCGCATGCGAATGCTGTCCGAGCCGACCCAGCCCAGGTCAGCGCTGCGTCTGAGTCACCGTAAATACGTAAACCTTGCTCTAAAGACAGGACGCCATTTGAGCGTGGAGAGTCCCTCACCATACCGGCAATATCAGTCAGATTGAGTGTTGAGGGAGGCAGTGGTGGCCGCCTAGGAGTCAGCCAATGACTCAGGCGTCCGGGCGCATCTACCAGCCACTGAAGCAAGGTTGCTCGGCGCGTCACTGAAGACCCTTCGGATGAGTTCACGCGGCCATCGTTCGCCGGCTGACTCGCATCCGCCAGTCGACCCCGACCATTTCACCCTGCTTCATTTCGAGCCATACATTTTCTCCGCTCAGGGGCTCGCTAGAGACGACCAGGTGATTGACGAATCCATCTTCACTGTGAGCTTCGCACGATCCTGAGAAAAAAGGACAAGTGTCACGTTCTGAGCAGCGCTTCTTGTAGGTGGACCAAAAAAGGGTTTTTCCGCCCTGAATCGCGACCATCGATGTGCCGTCGGTGGCTAATAGATTCAAAGAGCAGGGCTCCGGAGCATCCGGACCGTCAGCGATTTCTCTAATCACACGCGTGCACTGCTCGAGGGCGTCCATCACCTCATCAACACCCATGCGCTGGGTGAGTGGGCCGATCCGAGCGAGCTGGGTGAGGAAAAGAAAGAAGATCCGTTCGCTGTCGGTTTCGCCCAAGATAAAGCGCCTTAGTTTGGGAGCAATCTCTGCATCGAGCGCATCCTTGCAACGCTCGAATTTCGGGATTTCACCATTGTGCGCAAAGACCCACTTACCGTGCTGAAATGGATGGGTATTCAAGACGCTATTCTTACCCACAGTCGCCTTGCGTATATGAGCGACCACAGTCTCCGATGCGACGATGCCACTGACCCGCTTAAAGAGCGCATCATGCAGCGCTGTCGAGTCACTTTTGGTCAGATGAGGCGAGCCGTCCACGTAGAAAGCCACCCCCCATCCGTCTGGATGGTTTTGACTTTGGTAGGCCAAGGCGTTGTCGGCGTCGACCAAAGACCGGTGCACCTGGCTTTGAATCACCGATCTGAAACCAAAGAGTCTACACATGCGTTTGTCCCCCTCCCGCAATCGTAGCGCTAATGGACGCGTTCCCTCAACTAACGTCGCGTGGTTCGTTAGAGAACCACGTCGAGTGCACTGCGGTCGTCGCTCTTGATGGAAGCCATACGCGACCGTACGCGAGGTAGAATTTGGTGGATGAAGAAGTTCGCCGTCGCAATCTTTCCATGCAGGAAGCGTGCTTCGTTATCATCGGTCAGGAACTCTCCGAGTTCGAGCTCAACCGAGTCGCTGTCGTACTTCTCGAGACGCGCGGAGTAGAGCTTCTGTGCAATCATGGCCTGTCGAAGAAGAAGCCATGCGACGACGGTGTCACCGAACATCTGCAAGAAGGGCGTCGCATGGAGGGCTGCGTAGCTAATGTCTCCCTTCATCATGCGCTGACCAAACCCCATGGCTGTGGTCGCGAGTGCGTCCCGAGCTTTGGCGACCGCGGCTACCTCATCGGCGAAGGGGCCATCCTTTGCGGGTCCGTTGAGCGTTTGATTGATCACGTTCAGCATCGTCATCAACATCACGCCGCCGCCGCGGGAAATCTTTCGTCCAAGGAGGTCGAGGGCCTGAATTCCGTTGGTTCCCTCGTAGATACTTGCGATCTTGCAGTCTCGCATCAACTGCTCCATGCCGTATTCGCGGCAGTAGCCGTATCCACCGAAGACTTGGATTCCCAGTTCCGTGGCCTTGAACCCTTCGTCCGAGCACCAGGCCTTCACGATTGGGGTCAGGATTTCCACCTGGTGCATCCACTTCGAGCGTTCTTTTTCGTCCGCAGCAACCTCCGCTCGGTCGAAACACGCCGCGGCATAGAGCATCAGGGCACGTGAGCCTTCACTGATCGCCTTCATATGCAGCAAGTTTCGACGAACGTCGGGGTGCTCGATAATCGCGACACGCTCTGCATCCGCTTTACGCATGTCCTGGATACGCGTTCCTTGGACGCGTTCTTTCGCGTAATTCACGGCTCGGAGATAGGCTAAACCCGCGGTGGCAGCTCCTTGGACGCCCACTGCGATTCGCGCTTCGTTCATCATCTTGAACATGCACTTGAGGCCACCGCCCTGCTCTCCGATCAGCCACCCTTCGCAATCGTCATTGTCTCCAAAAGAGAGTACACACGTTGGAGAGGCGTGAATCCCAAGCTTCTCTTCGATGGCGACCGTGGTGACGTCATTGGAGCCTGTGACCTTTCCTTTCGCATCGAATTTGTTCTTCGGTACGATGAAGAGACTGATACCGCGGGATCCTTCGGGGTCGCCCTCCACCCGAGCTAACACCATGTGGACGATGTTGTCGGTGACATCGTGATCGCCTGCAGAGATAAAAATCTTCTGACCTTTAATTTTGAAGTAACCCTCTTTTCCCTCGATTGGCGTGGCTGAGGTTTTACCGTCAGGTACAGCGGTACCGGCTCCGGCTTCCGTGAGACACATGGTGCCGGTCCACTCGCCGGAGATCATGCGGCCCAGGTAGGTTTCAATTTGCTCCTCGGTGCCGAATTCGGAGACGATTCCAAGGGCCCCCACGGAGAGGCCAGGGATAAACATGAAGGAGAGGTTGGAAGCGATGAAGATTTCCTGCACACCAATCCCGACAGCCATCGGACAGCCTTGACCGCCTTTCTCCACCGGCTGGTGTAGTCCGTTCCAACCGGCCTCGACGTACTGGTCGTACATGTCCTTCCACCCTTCCGGGGTGATGACCTGGCCGTCCACGAGGCGCGTTCCTTTGACATCGCCGACTGCGTTCATGGGCGCGAAGATCTCGGTTGCCTGGCTCAATGCGAACTCGCAGACATCGCCAATCGTGGCTTCATCGAATTCTGCGTAACGCTCATTTTTGCTGAGTTCACCCAGCTTGAGTAGGTCGAAGAGGTTGAATCGCAGATCGCGTAAATCGTAATGAAAATCACTCACAGTGTCGCTCCGTAAAGGGGGTATCAGACGGCGATAATAACAATGTTGGCGCGGAGAACAACCCATAATGAATGACCATTCATTTTCTGTGGTAATCATATAACCAATGGATACGAGGGTCACAGAGGTTGGCTCGGATAGCTCGGTGGGCTACAAAGGAGAGCCCAAGGAGGAGGCGATGGGCACAGAACACGATAAGGCGCGAGCCGATTTGGTACGTTGGAAGGAACTGCAACCCAGCAATTTCTTCGAAGCAGACCATCAGTTGGTGCGACTTCTCACACGCTTCATGGATCCCGAGCGGTTCGCTGAGCGTCGTGCGCATTTCAACCATTTTGGTCAGATTGTTGCGGGCCCACTCGACGAGGCCTCTCAGATTAACAACCGCCCCCACAACCTGCCGCGTTTAGAGCGGTGGAGTGCGATCGGTGAGCGGATCGAGGCCATCGAACATCATCCCACTTATGACGAGTGCGGCGAGGCGATCTACGGAGACGGCCGCGTCATCGCTGCGTATGGCGAGCCAGAACCGAACCTCACAGCTCAGGCTCTTTTTTACATTTCAAGCCATGTCGGCGAGGCGGGACACAATTGTCCGGTGGCATGCACGGCAGGCGTTGCGAAGATATTGGCGTCTGTGGCTAGCGATGAGCTCAAAGAGGCGTATCTCAGCCGTGTTCTCACGGCCTCGTGGAATGAGGGGTTCACCGGTGCACAATTCTTAACGGAGGTTCAAGGAGGGTCCGACGTCGGTGCCAATGATGTTGAGGCCATTCCGGACGGCGAGGGTTTTGGAACGACCCGGTGGAAAATTCATGGCGAAAAGTGGTTTTGCTCCAATGCCGATGCCGATCTCATTCTCATGACTGCTCGGCCCAAGGATGCACCCCGAGGAACGAAAGGTTTGGGACTCTTTCTCGTTCCCCGTAGGCTCGAAAACGGCGACGCTAATCACTACTCCCTGCGCCGTCTTAAAGATAAGCTAGGGACACGGTCGATGGCGTCTGGGGAAATCGACTTCAACGGTGCCACAGCCTACGCCATGGGACCGGTAGAACAGGGCTTCGGCGCAGTCATGACCCACGTCATATCGACCTCTCGCCTCTACAATACGGTGGGTTGTGCGGGTATTACGCGCCGAGCGTATCTGGTGGCATCCGCTTACACCAAGGCACGCCGTGCCTTCGGGACAAGCATCGATGCCTTTCCATTGGTGGCAGAGATGATGGCCAATCTCAGAAGTCAAAGTCAGGCGCTTACAGCGGGTGCTCTGACGCTCGCTTCCCTCTACGACAAGGCAGAGAGCGGAGACCTCGATGAGGGAAGATTGGCCTTCCTGAGGGTCGCGACCAACCTGGCAAAGCTCCGAAGCTGCCAACATTCGCACCGAGCCGTCTTAACCGCCATCGAGACGCTGGGCGGTAACGGGGCGATTGAATCCTTTTCTGTACTGCCCCGCCTGCTGCGCGACAACGTGGTCTATGAAAACTGGGAGGGGACGCACAACGTCCTGATCGCGCAAACAGTGCGAGATTTCGGACGCCTGGGCCTGCATCAGGGGTTCATAGGCGAACTTCGGTCGAGATTAGCAGATATCCCCGACGACCTGCGTTCTGCGTTGGAACCAGCGATAGCGCGCCTCAACGAAGCCGAGGCGGGGGTTAGCAGTGCTCTCAAGGAAACGAATCCGGGTGTGGCAGCACTTAGACTTCGCATTCATGTGGAGGCCCTGGCCGATGTGTTTTTTGCATTCGCATTGGCCGAGGACATTGCGACGGAACAAAATGCAAGCCGGCGAGAAGACGAAATAGCGCTGCTCGAGCACTTCACAAAAACGTGGCTCATGGAAGCTCACGAAGCGCGAGATGAGGCGTATCAAGATCGCATCAGGCGCATCGCAGATTTCTAAACAACCGCCGATAATCGAGTGCTGTCGTGGAATAATGTGATTTTTGCTTGTGTTCTATTGATAATGATAGTCAATATCTATTGCGTAGTCAGCGAGGAAAGACCCCTTTGATTGTTTGTCTCTGTGAAGGCGTGAACGAACGTTCCATTCGATCGTGCATCGACGAAGGCTCTCGGACGGTAAAAGCCGTTGCGCGAGCATGTGATGCGGGAACCGGTTGCGGTCAATGTCATCCAGATATCAAGCGTCTAATCGCGGAGCGTCGAGGCAAAGCAGTAAACGCTCAAACGCTTCGAGCTGGTATTTTCGCGGCTGTTTGTAACGGTTAAGGGCGCTCCCTGCGTCTCATCTGACCTGCAAAGGCTGGCCCGATAGGCTTTTAGCCGTTTGCCTTACGGCTATTCGGTGTTATCACTTAATGAAACGACCCAGTGAGAACACCCATGCCCGTACCAAAGCGACCCAACAAGAAGGTAGTAACCCTTCTCAACGACGTCCTAACCTCCGAGCTTACAGCTATCAATCAGTACTTCCTGCACGCGAAGATGTGCCAGAACTGGGGATACAATCGCTTGGGTGCTCATATTCGCGCTGAGTCCATCGACGAGATGAAGCATGCTGAGCAGTTGATCGACCGCATCCTCTATCTTGGCGGCGTTCCCAACGTCCAACGTCTGGGTAAAGTCACGATTGGAGAAACAGTGCGGGAGCAACTCGAACTTGACCTTGCGTTCGAATACACGGCTATCAAACGCCTCAACAAGGGCATCACGCTCTGCCGCGAAGAAGAGGACAACGCCAGCCGTGTCCTTCTTGAGTCCATTTTGGTGAGCGAAGATGAGCACATCGATTGGCTCGAAGCCCAAATTGATTTGATTGAGCAGGTAGGAGAGCAGGCCTACCTAGCGCAGCAAATCAACTAGACACGCTTCTCATGGATGCGATCCGCGAACGAATCCTCCGTACGTCGGGTCTAACGTTCACCGCCATAGAAGCAGGTGAGGGTCCTACCATTCTGTGCCTGCATGGTTTTCCTGACACGCGTCACACCTATGAGGGCGTTGCGCGACGTTGGGCAGAAGCTGGCTATCGGGTCGTGGCACCCCAACTTCGTGGATACGAACATAGCTCCGACCCTGGGAATGGCGATTTCTACCTGGAGACTTTGGCCACCGATGTCATTGGTTGGATCGAGGAGCTAGGCGACCAGAAGGTCCATCTCGTTGGTCACGATTGGGGAGCTCCCATCGCCTATGCGGCCGCAGCACTAGCCCCGGCGAGAATTTCGACAGTGAC
>MDTD01110078.1_pt1 | contig 27277 bp, 29 predicted proteins | sample 811221 | NCBI WGS metagenome assembly MDTD01 (sample SAMN05326646, study PRJNA326480) | marine metagenome | isolation source: seawater | place: Pacific Ocean: South West | collected 2011 | reverse complement strand
ATAGCAAAAGAATCTAATCAAACTATAACAATAGATTATACGCAGGAATAATGGAGGCAATATGAACCTAAAACCAATTACAGAATTTGACATTGTATACATTAGCTATGATGAACCAAATGCTGAAGAAAATTATGCAGATCTACTTGATAAATGTCCTTGGGCTAAACGTAGTCATGGAGTATGGGGTAGTGATGCCGCACACAAAGCGGCGGCGGCACTATGTGACACAGAAAGATTTATTACAGTAGATGCAGATAATATTGTTAGAGAAGAGTTTTTTAATGCAATATTAGATATGAGTAAAATAACTCCAACTGATGTAATAAGCTGGGCAGGAAAAAATGCAGTAAACGGATTGGTATATGGCAATGGCGGTATCAAGTGTTGGCCCGTAGATGTAGTGAATAAAATGCGTACACACGAAGCGGCTCCTGAAAGTGATAAAGCCGCACAGGTAGACTTTTGTTGGAATATACGTTACATACAGATGAACAATGTATACTGTGATGTAGCAAACAATGGCAGTCCGCTACAAGCATGGAGAGCAGGTTTCCGTGAAGGCGTTAAGATGGGACTAGAAGGCGGTGATGTTGTTGATCCTAGTGATATCAAAAGAATACATTACGAGAACTATAAAAGATTGTTAGTATGGATGACAGTAGGTGAAGATGCTGTTAATGGGCTATGGGCCATTTATGGTGCAAGACTAGGATGCTTTATGACCAATATCGAAAGACGTAAATGGGATTGGCGTAATGTTAGAGATTTTGATTGGTTAAGCAAAATGTTTAACGAAGATTTGTTTCCTCAATTTGAAGGCGGCAAAGAAATGTGTGTAAATACTGGCGTGAGTTGGGATTGGAACAAACTTAAAGATAAAACTGTTGAACTTGGGGATAGGCTCAGAAGTGATTTAGATTTTGAAATTACAGATATGGATCATACAGGCAGTAGATTTTTTAAGACTGTATATAAAAATCCTCATAGGTTAGGTGCTATGGTTAGGGAAGATCAGGTCGATGACAGTATTGAGTAAAAATGGCAGACTGGGATGAATTGTATGGGGAGACATTTTGTGTTTACCCCTGGTTAAGTATGATGGTCAATACTAGTGGTAGTATTGACTTTTGCTGTATTGCCAAGCCAAGTGTTCTACGCGGCGAAGATGGCAAAATTTTAGACATCAATAAAACAACATTAAAGCAAGCATGGAATGACAAAGACATGCGTGATATACGCATGACTATGATGCAAGGAGAACAAGTCAGTAGTTGTAAACACTGTTACCTACAAGAAGAAGTAGGTAAAAAAAGTTTCAGACAAATGCACAATGAAGAATGGGAACGCCGTATAGGTGAAGAAGCCATTCATGAACGTATTGAAGCAAGCTACAACAATGACTTTGCATTACCAGATCATGATCCTCTTTACTTGGATTTGCGTTTAGGCAATCTATGTAATTTAAGTTGTAGAATGTGTAACAGTTTTAACAGTAGCACTATTGCTAAAGAAGATGCCAAACTAACTGATGTAGAAGAAGATTATACAAGAATTCAAGAAAAAACTTATGGCAAAAGACCAGACTGGATCAACAGTACTGAGTACAGAGAAAAGTTTGATGCAGATGATTTTTGGAATAACATATACGAATGGATGCCTAAATTAAGGAAAGTTTATATGACAGGCGGTGAACCAACTATGATCAAAAACAACATGGAGTTTTTGAACTATGCCGCTGAACAAGGTCATAGTAAACACATTAATGTTTTTATGAATACAAACTGTACTAATGCAAATCAAAAGTTTTTGGACAGTATTAGTAAGTTTGAAAGTGTTGATCTTAATGCAAGTTTAGATGGCATTGGTGCTGTAAACGAATTTATCAGAGGTACAAAGAGTTGGGATATAATACTTAGAAACTACCGAAGTATGTTAAGTTTGCCAAATGTTTCAAGCAACATAAGTCCAGTACTGCAAATTTACAATTTGAATAGAATACATGAAATACTGTATCTCGCAAATGAGTTAGGCGAAGAATTTTATAAAGGAAAGCCAGAATTAGAATGGAAAAGTATTGGTGTTGATATTTTAATTAACACACATCCTCAGTATTTAGATGTAAGGAATCTTCCTGTTGAAATGAGAGTTAATGCTAAAAATAGATTGCTTGAATTCAAAGAACAGTGTAATATACTATACGAGAAAAACTGGTTGATTAAAAATAGTGTTGATGGTATTGTTGGTTATTTAGAACAACCTCAGTTGGAGAATTGGCAAGAGCAATTACAAGACTTTGTAAAGATGACAGAAGTATGGGATAGGCAACGTAATACTAACTTCAGTATTGTTGATGATGACTTGTATGAAAATATCAGAAAGCTAATAGGATAATGGCACAAGATTTTTTGGAAGACTATGGAAAGAAATTTTGTATTCTTCCTTGGATGCACATGGCAACTTACACAGACGGCACAGCTTTGCTTTGCTGTCTAGCTCAACCTACACAGGATCAACGTATTAATTTAAACAACGCTGACATAAATGCAGTGTGGAACAGCTACTATTGGAAAAATGCTAGAAAAGATATGCTCAACGGTAAAGCTCTGAAGGCTTGTATGCATTGTTGGAAAGAAGAAGCGGCAGGTATTCGTAGTCATAGAATGAATGAAAATAATCTATGGGTAAAGAAACTAACAAGAGAATATGTTGACGATCTAATAGCTAGTACAAACGAAGATGGCAGTTTGGATCAAGATGTTATTACATTAGATTTGCGTTTAGGCAATACTTGTAATGTACAATGTGTTATGTGTAGACCAACAGATTCTAGTAAATGGGTTAGAGATGCAGAAAAAATAAGAGATTTAAGTGCTGATAATCCAGAAGTAAAAGGCGACTGGGATTGGAAGATACAAGACCATTGCAATAACAAATACGACTGGGCGGCTGATGACGAGTTTTGGGAACAAGAAATAGACCCGCTTTTGCCAAACATGCGTCACTTTATATTTGCTGGCGGTGAGCCTTTGTATTTGAAAAACCACAAGCGTTTTCTTAAGAAATGTGTTGAAAGTGGACATGCTGGTAATATAGAATTACGTTATCACACAAACGGAACAATTATGCCAGATGAAATTATTGAACTTTGGAGTAATTTTAAATTTGTAGAACTTATGCTTAGTATTGATGGAATAGGCAATATGAACAAATGGTTACGTTATCCAACTGATTGGGCCACTGTTCAAAAAACATTAGATAAAGTAGAACAAGCACCTGATAATATTGTAGGCAAAGTGTTGTGTACAGTAAGTGCATTGAATATCTGGTATTTGCCAGACTTTGCACAATATTTGTTTGACAAAGACTATAAGAAAATTGGAATACATGATCATCAAGGAATGTTTCACCCTGGTGTATTACACTATCCGCAGTATATGTGTGCTAAAGTACTTCCAAAGGAAATGAAACAAATTATTACAGAAAAAATTGACAACTTCATGTTGAAGTATCCAGAAAAGAATAAAGTGCAAGAATTAAAGAATATGACAAACTTTATGAATAGTGAAGATTGGAGCGACAAATGGTCTGCCCTCAACAAGTACATTCGCAGTATTGATACAATGCGACAAACAGACTTTACTTCTGACTTTGCAGAACTTTATGAATTGTGGAGCAAGTATGAAGTTTGAGCTTGAATTAACAAACAATAAAAAAGAAAAACAACTAATCAAATGCGATATATTTGCAGACTGGTTTGATTTGGGTTTGGATATTATCGGTACTCCAGATATAACTCATTGGAATGTTTATTATAAGCATAAAGCATTAGAAAGATTATACGAAATCATTCCTAATCTCAATGATAAAATAGAAGAATGGAATGAAATTGCAGATGCATACAAAACTGACAACATACCGTTGAGTGACATACTAGGACACACCGTAATGAGTAGTGGACAGGCATTTACTAAGATTGATAATACTTTGCAAAAGTTTATTCCATTACAAGAATGGTATAAAATGGATGCTGGAAAAATAGATCACCAATGGGGTCTAATAGTACACCAGGATATACTTAATCCTATGCAAACACAATGTATACTAATCTATCGTGTTCTAAATGACCAAGGACTCACAAGACATATTGAAAAGTTAGTTGATATTTTCCATTCACTCAAAGTATTAAGAGACGTAACAACAACTGTAACACAAGAAACAAATTTACAAAATTTTGGATTGAAGTTTGGTGAACAGTTTCATTATTTAGAAGATGAATGGGTTGATCGTTTTAGTATGGAACGAAATCCAGGCGAGATATTTTTATATCCTACACAAATAGGTTATGATTATGATAACGTGATGATCGAAATGTATGATGATGACAAATACAATGCTATCAAAATGACCAGTAGTAGTTTTGATTTACTAGAACAATGTTGCTGTTACACCAGTCAACTAATGTTTTGGTGTGGTGATCCAAGAACACATGAAGAAGCATTAGATCATTTGAATTATAGTTTAGACAACTACTGGGGTGGTTATAAAATTAAAAAGACTGATACTCGTAACAAATTTGATATGCTAACTTGGGGAATGTTAAAAGTTGGAAGTTTTGATATAGTTCCAGATCCAGACTTTAATCAAGTTAGTAGCTATAAACTTACCGAGGGAAAAGTAGATGCTGTCGGATAGTGCAGAACTTATTGAGATCAAACAAAAGTATAACAAATACTTTCATGTAAACTGGAACTTGACCAACAAGTGTAACTTCAGCTGTGCATACTGTCATCCGTACAACTACGAAGGTAGTAGTCCTGCTTTTGATTTAGAAGTATATAAAGCATTTGTAACTAAAATTAAAAGCTATCTAAACGAAGATGAAGAACTTGTTATAAGTTTTACTGGAGGTGAACCTACAGCGTTACCTGTATTCGATGATTTCCTAACCTGGTTAGTAGAAGAAAAAGTACAAATCGGATTAACAACAAACGGAAGTAAAAGTCTAAAATTTTGGGAAAAGCACAAAGAAAGTTTTCGTTGGGTAAGTTTTAGTTTTCACAGTGAGAAAACAAGTTTAAAACATTGTGTTAAAGTTATTGATACACTTTGGCCTTATACACTATTAGGAGTGCGTATTATGATGCACCCACAACAAGTATACTTTGATAAGTGTATTGAGTTTTTTGAAATACTAAAAACACAACCATATATGGGACAGTTTTTTGTAGAGAAAGTTCCTATTGTTGCTGATTGGTTAACAGAGAAAGAAAGACCACATGTATACACAAAAGAACAGCAAGCAAAGATTGATGAGAAACTAGCATTCAAAAGAAAAACTGGTAACCCAGATGTTAGTTTTGAACAGTATAGTATGCCAATTGATGCTACGGCAGTTTATAAAATGGCTGATGGCAGATACAAAGAAGAAACTATATTAGATACAAACGGACTATATGCCGCAAAGAAAAATCAATTCAAAGGATGGAAGTGTAATGCCGGTATAGATGGTTTGTTTGTCAATGAACTTGGATATATTAGTGGAGCCGCATGTTTACCTGAAGGTAAAGATGAAAATGGTACTATAAGGTGGCTTGGACATATAGAGAATCTTAGGACTTTTAGAATGCCTGCTTATGCATACACATGTGAAAAGACAAGTTGTTTTTGCAATACTGATTTGATACTAAGCAAGTTTAAAGAAGCGGTAGCTGTATGAATAAATTACATTATATTCCAAACTGCTGGCATGAACAGCTTGCAAACATATACAACTTAGAGCTAGTAACAGAAAATGCTGACATTTTAATATTAAGAGATCCGTTTGATAGAGCTATAGAACAAACAATGGATTTTTTAGATAGTGGTGGTGATCCAAAAGGAAAAACTTTTGAAGAGTTAGTGTTTGAAGAAAGAAATGTAATCACTACAAGTTTAGATATACAAACTATTGAAACTAAAGAAATTGAAGAAAAAAATTATAAATTTATAGGGTTTATTAATTATATCACATGGAACCCTACTAAAGGATCGCTTTACCCAAAAGAACAAGTTATGAATCATGAAGATTTTACTTTAGAAATTCTTTCACAAAGACTCAGCAAGTATTTAAAAACAGATTATCCACCTTTGAACTTTAACACTAGATTTGAAAGTAATGAACTCGATACTGCACTACGAGGAGACTATCAAGTAGCTAACAGTATGGATTATAGTTTTTTAAGAAAGTGTAAAAGAAAAATACAAACTGGAATGTACAATGAACCAAAGTAATATTATCATCTTTCCTCATTGTCCTAAAACAGGCGGCACAACACTCAAAGAGAGATATAGGAATACTAATGCTAGTTTTAGAATTACTGATCTAGGTCATAACATAAATGATCAAGCTAAAGTCATTTTCGGACACAGTGTACAGATAGGACATTACGAAGATAAACTCACCAACAACTTAGTTTATATAACTTGTGTTAGAGATCCTATTAGTAGAATAATGAGCATGTATAATTTTTATCGTACACAAATGTTGTATATGAATCCTGACAGTCCTGATATTGATTTTTACATGTGGTTTATAAACAAAGATGTGTTACGTCCTATGCCAGTTACAAAACAGTATGAGTACTACTTGTATCAACATGTAAAACACACTGACTGGTTTGAAGACGGTACATTAGAGAATACATTTACAATGAATGACATGTATCTAAACACAGTGCTTACATGGGATGTCGAAAAAGACACAAGTTATGTTGACAATAAAAAAATACAAGATAAGATAAAAGAAAAACACAAAATCGAAACACACAATATGAATATTACATGGGAAAGAGTAATGAGTAAAATGGATCATGTATTTTTCCAAGAAGACGATATAGTTGAACGGTTTGACGATTTACTAGCACACTACAGATTAGACTTAGATGCATGGGAAGAAATGGTTTTTACAAACGAAACAAGCCATGATTTAGACAAACATAATTTAAAATATATTAAGTATCATGAATTAGACGACGACTTAAAGTATCTTGTTGAATTAGATTTACAAGCAGACATAGAATTTTACAAAAGGTGTGAAGATAAATGGAAACGCTAGCAGTATTTCATATACTTAAAAACGGAGGAACTACACTTGTAAACAGATATAGAACAAATAGTACGTTTGCCTATCAACGTGTTTCCGATGAGCTAGTGTTCAATTTCAAACAACCAAATCAACACAAAGTTTTAATTGAAAACTGTAAAGATGAAAATGTACGTTTGATAATTGGACATGGTGTTAGCTTTGACTTAGATAAACACTTGCAAAATCCTATCAAGTATGCTACTATACTAAGGGATCCTGTCAAAAGGATCATGAGTGCATATAATTATTTTAAGTTAGAAATGATTACAGTGCATAGTCATATAACTGATATTGACTTTGCAACTTGGATTATAAATTGTAGTAGACTACACCCAACTCCTGTATATGCACAATATCAAAAGTTCAGCAATGAGCAATGTTTGCGTATTGATTATGGAAGGAAGATTGATACAGCGTATGAACAAGAACTATATGATCAAGCCATTAATAATCTACAGAGGTTAGATCATGTGTTTTTTATGGAGGATAATTACTTAAAACAGTTTGACAAAATAGCAAAACAGTATGATCAGAAGCCTAATCTTGCTATTTGCTATGAGCATAATACAAAGTTTAACTTGAGTCAACATGGTATTGACTATGTAAATTATGGGGAACTGACAGATATTGAGAAACAACTAGTGAAAGAAACAACAGCAAAGGACATAGAGTTCTATAATTATTGCAAGGAAAAATTTGCATGAGGGACTACTATAAGCCACCAAGAACATATATAGGACAAGTAGTACAAGATCGACATGGTACACAATTTGAACATGGATTAGGTTTTTATAATCTGCCATTGACCGGAAAATGTGCGGCTGAATTTGACCATAATACAGTTACTGGCATTGCCGCCAAGGAATGGGATCATGGCGAAACTTATATAGGACAATTCTTGTTGGATAAAAAGCAAGGATATGGTGTGCATGTATGGCCTACCGGTGCAAGATATTATGGACAGTTTAGTAACAATAAACCTTGCGGATATGGTATACTTGAAACAGTACACAAAGGCGTAAAGTTTATAGGTCGTGTAGACGGAATGATTGCTGAACCACAAGAAGGGCAATGGTATCTAAATGATGTACCTTGTGGATTAAAAGAATGTGACATAGATGGTACAGGTTGTAGAACTTTAGAAGATGGCACTGTAGTGAATGCAGTAGGCGGTAAAACAACCTTTTATAAAGACGAACAAGGGTTTGATGTAACTAGACATGAAGAAAAAAACTTTGTTACTGAAACTAAACATGTACCTCCATATAACTTCATACAAGGAAAAAGAGATACAACGCACTACGGAGATTGGATTAGGACTGCAAGAGGACATTTTCTAAGTGGTAGACACCATGGAAGAACACAAGTACAACAACTAGGAGCATCAGATTATGAGAGCAATTTTTTACTAGGTACTCCAGTAGACTTTGAAACATACAGTAGCATTGCATTTGATATGGTAGACAATACTACTAGAAGTGTTGAACGCAGAATGCAAAGAAGATACTGTGCAGTATATGATTTGATAGTTAAACATCTCAAAAAAACAAATGAAATATTTGGATTAAATGAAAACTATACTATTGTTGAACTTGGCATTGGTAGAGGTGAACATTTACAATTTTTAAAAAAACTATTCCCCCAAGCAACTATAATCGGAGTTGATAAACTAACACCAACCAGTATACCTGAAAATGCACTAGAGCGACAGCAAGTTGAAGATATAAAAATTGCTAGCAAACTAGAAGGAGTAAAACTGGAACTTGGTGTAAATTGCTATACACCTGATACTTGTAAACAGTTAATGGAAAAGTATGGTCCAGTAGATCTCTGTATACATGATGCAACACATGGAACCACTGCTTGGAGAAAACTACATGCTGTAAAGAATCTAATGAACCCACAAAGAGGAGTTTTAGTTAGTGAAGAAATGTGTTGTACTCCTGACATATATTCTCATGAAACATTGGACAATACACAATTAAATCTTGCAAGGAAAGGCAAGTGGAGAATATGGGATATGCGTCCACAAAGCTATTGGCAATATAAAAATGCACTAATAGGAATATGGTCACCGCAACCTAAAAATTTTAAAGCAGACGAACTAGGATTGTATGAGGTTGGAAATGATTAGACATCGTATACCTAGGATAAAAGATAGCTTGCAATTTTTAAAAGAGTCAGGTTGTCAAGTTGATTATTGTTTGGATATTGGAGTACATTCAGGCACTCCTTGGTTACAGTATAATTTTCCTAAGGCACATTATGTTTTGATTGAACCAGACACAAATCATAATGATGCAATATACGAAAACTATAAAGACTACAGTTATGAACTTATAAACGTAGCAGTTGGCAGAACTAACAAAACACAGGCAAATTTAAATTGTGTACATGATGGTAAAACTTTCGATATAAAGTCTGACATAAGAACTTTAGATAGTTTAGACATTCAACCACCTTTGCATAGTTTGTGTAAAATTGATGTGGATGGTTATGAACTAGATGTTATTGTTGGGGGATTAGAAACACTGGCTAAATTTAATTTAATTATAGTAGAAAGTCAGTTACATACCATTGGTCAAATAGATATTGAACTAGAAGAAATAGGTTTTCATTTATGGGATATTGTAAACATGGATTATGAATATGGAAATCTACATCAAGTCGATCTAGTTTTTAAAAAGAATAACTTTGTTATGAAAGCAGTAAGCGGATATCCTGACTATGATTTCTTCAGGCAAGGAAGCGAGTACCATGAAAGTCACTAAAAAAATGCTTAGAAATGGTTACTCTGGTCCAGGTGAAATGGATGATTCAGTTGCCGAATATACTGACGGTAAACGTAAAGGATTAGGTGTTGACAAAACATATGCAGGACAGTATAAAGACGACAAGTTACATGGTTATGCGATAAGCAAAGTTACTCGCAACATTAATCGTTATGAAGATGGACAAATTGTTGAACAACTTGTAACAAGAAATATGAATGGTAACGTATGGATTGGTACAGAAGACGTTGGCATACTAATACGAGATGATGGAACTATTGGTTATAAAAAACCTGTGTATGTAGAGAACCCAGTTTATGTATTAACAGACAAAATGGAATACAAACGCATAAGCATGGTAGACTTAAAAATGCGTCAAATGGACATGCGAGGCTGGCATTGTCCTATATATAAAACTAACTTTAGTATTAATCCAGTTGGCGAAATTTGTAGTGGTGTTTGTGCAAATGTGAGACATATTGCAAGCCACGAAGGACATTGGAAAGACTATGACAAGTTAGATCTTAATAAAGAAACTTTGTGCAAAACCAAAGCATGTTTTTGTGATGCTGATTTGCTACAACCAAAAGCAAAAACAGAAGAATTGCTAGAATACTTTGTTAGAAACAAACAATTTAATCATTGGGAATTAGAAGAACTACCAGTTGTAGAAACAGATGACAACATTGTAGCAATGGGTAGAGGCATGGCATTGCCAATGGCTGAAGTACATTTTCATATTGGATTACGTTGCAATTATGATTGTGCATATTGCCCTGGCCCAACTTTCGACGATGCAGGCAAGTTAATAAATGGTGTACATGATAACGCAAGCCCACATATGACTACAGAAGAGTTTACACACGGATTAAATTTAGTTGATCCTTATGTTCCTAAAAAACCCAGTCGTAGACTTTATATTACTGGCGGAGAACCAACACTCAATCCACAGATAGCAGACCTAGTAGATATATCGTTTCAAAAAGGATATGAAACTAGAATAAGCACAAACGGAACAGGCAGTGAGAAAAAATATAGAGACCTATTAGACAAAGGTGTGTTCTTAGAATTTAGTTTTCACGTCGAATTTACCATAGACAAAGTTATACAAAAAGTTGCTAATCTTGTCGCAGACTATCCACAAGATCAAATCAATGTCAAGTGTATGAGTTTTGAAGATACACCTTTTGCTGAAAAAGTGCAAAAAATAATACCTAAAGATAAAGATATTTTTTACTATCCTATCTATGGTAGAGACATTGAACACAAGTATTACTTTGAAAGAACTGAAGAGCAAAAAGCTGAAGCTGAGGTTGTGTTCAGTGATTAGAGATAGTATCAAACAACTACAAAGACCACATTGGAGCGGATTACTTAATAGGGTAGAAAAGATCGAAGCTGGCTATGTAAACTTGGATAGGAATGAAAATCAAGATTATGTATTGTCTAATCATATACAAAAAGCAATTAAACATTTTTTAGATTTATCAAGCAGTATGAAATATGAAGATTACTATCGTTATTATGAAATGTTTGCTAATTATTACAATACAGGCATGGACAATATTTTAATTACTGGCGGCTGTGACGAAGCAATTCGTTTAACATTTGAAGCAACACTAGATAACAGCAAGACGTTTTTAACAATTTCGCCCACATACAGAGGCAGTGTTACAAATGCAATAGACCTTACTACAAATATAATTGAATGTGGAGAAGACGAAAACGATATTACTGCTAGTATAGAACAGCATCGACCAGATGTATTCTACATTTGTACACCAAATAATCCAAGTGGTCGAGTATACAGTGCAAAGTTTATAGATTATATTTGTGGAGCATATCCAAAAATGACTGTGCTAATAGATAATACATACAGACATTTTTGTACAGAAGATTATTTTGACTTGTGTAATTATGAAAATTGTTTATTAGCATTTAGTTACAGCAAAAGTTGGGGGCTTGCAGGCGCTAGACTTGGCATACTACAAGGACATTCAAATACAATTAGTCAAATTACAAAAATAAGACCAATTATGAGTGTAAGCAGTATTACACTCAGACTTGCAGAATACTTGCACAAACACCATTATATAGTAGAAAAGAGCTTGGAACGCAATAGAGAAGGTATTGAGTTTGCACATAAATATTTTAGTAATTGTAAGATATATAGCGAGCCAACTATCAATCATGTTGTGTTTGAGCCAACTGACGAAATAATCAGTAGATTAGATTCTCAAAAGATACTGTATGGCAAAGCACCAGAATTTAGTAGCACAGCTATTAGATTAACTACATTGCCTAAGGATCAATTTGAGAAACTAATATGTTTAAATACCTCCAAATAGAAACAACTACATTTTGTAATGCAACTTGTTGGTTTTGTCCGAATCATATAGTTCCTAAAGAACACATGGATCCTGAATTGATCTATAAAATTATAGATGACACCAGAGATATGGGCATAACCTATAGACCTTTTGGACTAGGCGAGCCGCTGGTTGATACAAGACTTCCGGACATAGCAAGATATATTAAAGAAGATCCTACAGCCAAAGTAGAACTCAACAGCAATGGTGAACCTATGACGCTGAAAACAGAACGAAAGATTGCACCGTTTGTTGACATAATGCGTTTTAGTGTTGATGGCTTTACTAAAAAAACTTTTGATGAAACAAGAGGTATTAGCTTTGATAGAGTATATGAAAATGTAACTAGATTTGTAGACAATCATCCTGAAATAGATTGTGAAGTAAGAATGATTAACTTGCCAGACACTGAAGCTGAACAGGAAAAATTTAAAGACTACTGGAACAATGTAAGACCTGGTTGTGCAAAAATTACTCAACTGTATTCTCATCCTTGGGAGAATCAAACTGAGAGTTTAAACCTACCTTGTAAAAAAGTGGAAAATGAAGCATTTATATACATTGACGGTACAATGTACTTGTGCCCTTGGGACTTCGGTAAACGCAATCCTGTGGGCAAAGTTGATATGAATACAAGTCCTGTAGACGTTTGGAATAGCAAAAAATACAATGACTACAAATCATTATTAGCAAAAGGAAAACGCTGTGACATCGACCTCTGTAGCAGGTGTAGTGCAGTCTTCAACACCTGACATTATACCCAAAGGCAGACCCAAGGGTTATAAGCCTCATGGCTGGCACCAAGATGACAGTGAGATAGCCAGTCGAAAGACAAATCTAAACGGCAGGTTTTGCAGTTACTTTTTTACTAGAGCAGAAGTAAATGTTGAAGGTTCTGTGTTTATGTGTTGTCCTTATTGGTTGCCTGTTATAGTTGGTGATCTAAATGTTAACACAATGGAAGAAATATGGAACGGTCCTAAAGCACAAGAGATACGCAATCAATTGTATGATGGTAGAAACTGGCCCTTTTGTAAACATGCAACTTGTCCTAAAATACAACATGCAGAAACGGCATTACCGATGATCAAGGACGTACTAGCCGATCCTTACAAATACAATGTAGATTCACATATCGCAAACTCATTGCGAAACAAATCACCACAAGCAAATTATTTGCCACATAATATACAAGTTGGCACAGATGAAAGCTGTAACTTGTATTGTCCTAGTTGTAGAAATAGTAAAATAATACATGCTAGAGGTGAAAAATATGAACAGAGAAAATCACTTACAGATAGGCTGTTTGATGAAATAATGGCGGCACCAAAAGATTATTATTTCGATATATGGATAACAGGTGGCGGTGATCCTTTTGGTAGTAAAATATTCAGAGAGCGTTTACAAGAAATGGATTTAACTGACAGACCAAACACATGGCTTAATTTTCAAACCAACGGTGTAATGCTTACTCCTAAAGTTTGGGATAGTATAAGTAGAGTTCATAACCAAATCAAACAAATTGTTTTTAGTTTTGATGCAGGACGTAAAGACACATACGAACAACAAACTAGACTGGGAGGTCATTGGGATCAATTGGTTAGCAATGTAGATTATGTATACAACGAAAGACCTGGCTTCAAAGAAGAATTAGGGATGTCGTCTGTTAGCAAATTTAGATCAATGAGTCATAACTTTGTGGTGCAAACATGTAATTACAGAGAAATACCAGAATTTATACAAATGGTAACAGATCGTTGGTCGGCACCTGGAAAGTATAGTAGAGCAACATTTTCACTTATAGTTGATTGGGGACACATGCCTGACTTTGAAGAACGTGCAATTTGGAAACCCAGTCATCCTGAATATCAAAACTTTTTACAAGTGCTACGTGATCCCAGAGTAGCAAATGCAGATTCTAGAAGTGTAATGTTTGGTAATATGAAAACACTGGTTGAACAGGCTAATGCATGATATTAATTTTAGGTTGTAGTTTCAGTTTAGGTTGGTACAGCTACGATGGTGTCAAAGAAACACCACACACAGACTATTGTTGGTATGACGAACTTGAACAATCATATCACGTTTATTCACATCCGAGTGGTGGCATTATGGCTTATTGTGGTTGTTTGAATGATCTTGACACAAAAAAATATAGTGCTATAATTATACAAGAGACATGGGAACCTAGAATCGTAATACAGGAAAAAATTGAGTATTACGCAGTTAGACCCAATGTCTGGCAATGGCGAATAGATAATACATTTCACAATAGACTGGGAGGTATACCTAACTTGCAAAAAAAGATTGCCAAAAAATACAATTTTGAATGGCAAAAAGGAATGAATGACTGGTTCTGGAATATAGAACAAAAACACCGAGGTTATAATTTATTATCCGAAGCATGTGCGAGTCACTTAGATCACTTGGCACAAAAAACAGGATTACCCACATACAGCTACAGTTTCACTGGAGTTAAATACCCATATAAATATATTAAATATTTAGATGTAAAGCCTGCAACTGAACAACTGTTTTACAAAAAAGATTTACACAATCCGGATTTACACTTTACAAGAAAAGGAAATACTGTTCTAGGACAAATGATCAAAAAAGGTTTAGGTGATGGACTACAATGAAAATGTATTGGTGTTTGGCTGTAGCTTTAGTGCTGGAAGCTATACATATGATCCAACCTATATCATGTACAGTGATGTGTTACAACCCGACGGTACAGTAGAAAAAGTAGACAATGGACTGGGCAGAGAAACACTTGACGTAAATGGCAGTTGGCTTGAAAGTTTAGACCCTAAAAATTATTATACACTCTATACAGTAAGTGGCGGTGGCATAGTACAACATGCTACAGTGCTTGAACACTATTACAATAAAAATCGTCTCAAAGATTTTGATTATGTTTTGATACAATTAACATATGAACCTAGACTCACATGGAATCAAAAAGGTCATTTAGGTGATAGATTTTGGCATGAACTAGACCTCGAAGCAGATAACATTGACATGTATCAAGGCAAAGGTACTGCTAGATATTTTAATTTTATTAGTCCCAATGGCAAAGGCGACTTTGGTGGTAACTTTAACAATGAAACTGAATGGCGTAGGAAAATGTTCAACGGAAGAACAAATAATCTTGTTGTACAAAGCTGTGCTACGCTAATAGATGAAAGATGCAGAGAAACAGAAACTCCTTTGTATTACTTTAGATGGATGCAAGAAATTGAAGAAGTGATACCTCAATTTGAATATGGCATAAGATTAGATATTCCTTATCCTTGGGGAGTTGGAAAAGGCACAATGAACATGTTCCTTAATAAAAAATATCATATTTTTGCTCCTATAGATCCTAAAATAAGCAGAGATGGTAGTGATACATTTATTGGACATTTCAACAAAGCAGGTAATAAAAAAGTTGGAAAAGCTGTACGCAAAGCATTGGAAAAACTAAGATGAATGTACTGATAATTGGTGATAATGCAAGTAAACCAGGCTGTACATGGTTAAGCAATCTACCCAAAGACAATGATTATACTGTGTATACTTTGGGTTACGGAAACTACATCAACTATTATGACATCTTGACACATTTACAAGAAGATGATACAATTAAGAAATATGATAAGATTATTGTCCAAGGTGGCATTGCTCGTGACATTGTTTTTTATGTGTGGGCATGGAAAGAACACTTTTGGAAGTTGGATCAAGAGAACTTTGAATTCTACTACTGTAACTATGGAGTAGATACTGATTTATTGTGGGCCAGCGGAATATTTAAATCTGAAATAGGCAACAATATACAAAACAGATGGGATATGAGTTTAATTAACGACCAAATAGATTACCTAGAAAGATTTATAGATAATAACTCGATGGATGTAATAATAAAAGGCAGTGAAATGCAACTCACTCGATTATTAGAAAGTATTGGAATACCATATAAACTAATTAAGGATACACAAGATGAAAATATTAATATTTGGACTGCCGGGTAGTGGCAAAACTACTCTTGCTGAACCACTTGCAAAACTATTAGGCGGTGTTCATATTAATGCAGACGAAGTACGCAAACAGTATGAAGGGCATGATATGAGCAAATGGGACTTTAGTCCGGAAGGTAGGATTAAACAAGCAAATCGTATGCGACATCTAGCAGATGGTATTGTAAAAGCAGATAAAATTGCAATAGCTGATTTTGTTTGTCCTACCAAAGAAGCAAGAGAACAATTTGGACCTGATTTTGTTATATGGATGGATACTATTAAAGAAGGAAGATTTGAAGATACAAATCGTATGTTTGAAAGACCAGAAAGACCAGATATAGATTATCATGTAGCTGAATGGTTTGATGATACACATGTTCAATTAGTTCCTATTATTGAGCGTTATATGAAAAAACAAAATACAACACCAATCGGTTATGTAGCATGGAGATTAGAAAATGACAATCTTTAATTGGCGAAAGCCTACTGCTCAGATGCTTGGGCGTTGGCAACCTTGGCATAAAGGTCATACAGAACTATTCAAACGCATATTATCGGAGCATGAGCAGGTTTGCATTATGGTAAGAGATGTAGTTAACGCTGATGCTGGCATGGGCAACACAGACAATCCGTTTGATTACCACGATGTAAGAACTGGAATAACAACTGCACTTAAAGCCGAAGGTTTTAAGTATGCTGAACAATATATTATTATGCTAGTGCCAAATATTGTTAATATTAGTTGGGGGCGTGGTGTAGGTTATACATTTACTGAACATGACTTGGACAAAGATATACAAGCTATTAGTGCCACAAAAATCCGTGCTGAAATGAGAGCTAAAGGCGAACTATGATAACTTGGGGATGGACAGGGATGGCACATGATGCCAGCCTAGCAGTATTTGGAGATAAAAAACTAGTGTTTGCGGCACACAGCGAACGCTACAGTAGAGTTAAGAATGATAAAAACTTAAATCAAGAATTAATTGACGAAGCTCTTGAGTATGGCGAGCCCCACAAAATATATTTTTATGAGCGTCCATTGCTTAAAAAGACTAGACAACTGTATTCAAAGCAATACGCACTACTAAAGAAAGAATCACCTACTACATATATACGCAGGTTTTTAAAAGATGCGCCTAAATGTACTACAACTAGTCATCATCATGCCCATGCTGGAGCAGGATATTACACCAGTCCTTATAGCAGTGCGGCTATATTGAATATAGATAGTATAGGTGAATGGGATACTGTAAGCATATGGACAGGATATGGAAAAAAACTTAAAAAAGTTTGGAGCCAACGTTATCCGCATAGCATAGGCATATGGTACAGTGCTATGACTCAACGTATAGGATTGAAACCACAAGAGCATGAATACATACTGATGGGTATGGCGGCTGTAGGTGATCCCAACAAATACTATGAAGATATAAAACGTGATTTCATTGAAATGATACCCACACGTTGGAATCCGTATACACTGTTCAAACGAAACTGTCATAGAGGTTGTTTGGATTGGAGACCTGATCTAAACACACCACAAGATTATGCGGATATTGCTTCAGCTGTACAGCGTATATACGAAGAAATCTTTGATGGTTTGGTATTATATACAAAATATGCAACTCAACAAGACAATTTGGTACTAATGGGAGGATGTGCATTAAATTGTAGTGCAAACAGTATTGCATATAAGTACTTTAAAGATGTTTGGATCATGCCTAACCCTGGTGATAGTGGCAGTGCAGTAGGTTGTGTACTAGCACATTGGGGACATCATATAGAATGGCCAGGCCCTTATTTGGGGCATGAGATTAAAGGAGAATATCCAGTTGAAAAGATACTCAAACAATTACATGAAAAGAAGATTACCGCCGTTGCTAGTGGTCGTGCTGAGTTTGGCCCTAGGGCTCTTGGGAACCGCAGTATTCTTGCTGATCCCCGCGGAAATGATGTCAAGGACCTTGTTAACTCTATCAAGCACAGAGAAAGTTTTAGACCCTTCGCCCCCGCTATACTCTCCGAACATGCAGGTGATTATTTCACAGGTTACACAGGCCCATACATGCAATATACCTCAACGTGTAAAAGACCTGACAGATTTCCAGCAATCGTCCACTACGATGACACCTCAAGAGTTCAAACAGTATCTACTTCTGATAATAGCGGATTCAGAAAACTGTTAGAACGTTGGTATGAGGACACAGGTTGTCCTATGTTGTTAAACACTAGCTTGAACATAAAGGGAGAACCACTGGTAAACACTAGAGAAGATGCAGAGCGTTGGACCAAACAGTACGGAGTAGAAGTGTGCGTACCCTTGGAATAGTAGGAGGTGGTCGATGGGCTAGAATAATTGATCGTGTTGCCACTAAAAATGAATACACTACACAGTTTTACACACACAACAATCAAATGCCCAGCGTTGATAATGTATTGAATTTAGATGCAAGCCATATATGGATTGCAAATTTACCTGACGACCACTATGCCTGTGCAGTTGAATTAATTGCAGATGGTAGACATTTAATGGTTGAAAAACCTTTTGTGAGAACACTTGAACAACATGATGAGTTGGTTAAACTAGCCAAACAAAAAGGTACAAAACTATTTGTAGGACTTGAAATGTTGCACAGTAGTCGCATAAATGAAATTGCACTACAAGTTAAACACAAACCAAAAGCTGTAAGCATTACATGGAACAGCAAAAACAATACACAGCGACATGGCGAACATTATGCTAGTGATCCAACAATAAGTGTGCTAGAAGATATTGGACCACATACTCTTTGTATGCTACGGCATATACTTAAAACAGACCAATGTCAAGTGTTAAAAACAACACAAACACCAACAGGTATATTATGGTTATTGGATTTTGCAGGTACTGTAGTTGATGTAAGTTTTGAACGTGACAGTGAAAATACCAGAGAAATAATCATTGATGGACTTACATATGACTTCAGTCAAGATGATGGACTTACACTGGATAGACAACTGGAAAATTTTGTATATGGTGTTATAGATTACAAAAGTCAAATACTAGACAATACGGCAAAAAATACTCGTTGGATTACTAAGTTAATTTGTGAAAGTGTAAAAGACCTTGAACAACAACATTTGAATAATGTAAGATTTGATAAACATTTTGATAGAGGCAGTATTGTAGGACTTTATACAGCGAGAGATATTATAAACTGTGGATTTGCTGAAAGCAGATATGACAATAAACTCGCAGACATGGTAAACAATATTGTAAAAATTATTGATCTATACAGTGAAAATCCTTTTGTTACACAACAAACTATAGCAGAAAATTTGGGTATAAGTCAAGAACAACTGTTGAATATCAATACAGTAATGAGAAACAGCAGTTTTATTCAACAGGTAATTACACAGGACATACGCAATCAGCAGTATTGGAAAAACACAATAATACCACTAACACAAAGTGGTACAATACGCAATGTTCTAAATAATGAATACAGCTATCCACATAGAATAGGTCTACACATTGGACAAAGTTGTATGTTCTGGTGTTCGTTTTGTGGACGCAATATGGATACAAATGCCGCCTATAAAAAGACTGAACTAAAAGAAGCGACTCCTCATTTAGTTAATTTAATAAACACCGCACCCAACGATGATCCATACAAGTTTTATCTGAGTGGTGGATTAGAAACACTAACCAATCCAGATTTAATGAAACTAATCAGTGCAGGACATCAAAGAGGTTTTAAATTTAGTTTGTATACCAATGGATTCATGCTAACAGAAAAGTTTGTTGATTCTAATTTAGATTTGTTTAAACTGGAAGTATTGCGTATAAGTTTGTATGGAAGCAATCAGAAGGTATATGAACAAGTAACCAAACACAAAAAAGGTTTTGAACGTGTAAAGCAAAACGCTATAGATTTTTTACGTTACAAAAAACAAAACAATAAACAGTTGCGTTTTGGATTTAATTATGTTATATTACCAGGTTTGGAAGAAGATCTTTATGAAGTAATTGATTTAATTGAAGAAATAAATCGCACAGCAGGTGATCAAATTGATTTTATTACACTCAGAGAAAACTTCAGAGAGCCAACGGACACTACAACATTTGGTGATAGAACAAAGATCAAACAGGTTTTTCAAAAAATAGAACAGCGTAGACATGATGAACATCTTAATCGTTTGCACATTGACTATGGATACGCCTTAAATGCACTCAGCAAAGGAATAGATGCACCCACCATGCATTGTATTACAGAAAAGGAAATGTTGCCAAAAGGATTTCCACAAGTAGACTTGGTAGTAGATGCATATGGTTTGGTTTATTTGTGCAGAGAAGCAGGCTTTCTGGATAGACACAACAATGATAGATATATTATTGGCAAAGTGGATGAACACACAACACTTGAACAAATTGTGCAAACATGGATAACACAAGGCAAACCCATTGACATACAAGAAGGTGACACAGAGTTTATGGACAGTTATGAACATATAATAAGTTTAATAATAAATCAAAGTCTTGCTGACAATGAATATGGCATCACTGAAGCAATGGGACCAATCGCCAGCAAAGCACAAGCTACAGATACAGTCAGTGTACAAGCATTTTATCAAGGAGATCAAAGTGCCAAAGTCAATTGAAGAATATTGTACACAATTAAAATATGGTACAGACACAGTTTTTTGGTGTATGGGAGATAAGACTGTATTGCCTTTGGTAATGAATTGGGTTGAAAACTGCAATCAATTGAATATACCTTTGTTGTTTGTTGCATTGGATCTAAGCAGTTATAATGCAATGCAACTTAGAGTGCCAACTGTACACATACCACAAGGTGATCACCATGTATTTGTTTATAAATTTATTATAGGTCAACAAATTATGCAATGTGGATTAAATTGGTTTTATACCGATGTTGATTGTGTAGCACAAAAAGACTATACCATTCATGTAAGACAAAAATTTAGCAGTGGTGCAGAACACATCTGTCAGAGTGTTAAACAATATCAATGGTTAGGTGATCCTATAAAAGCACACGGCGACTATAACTGTGGCACAGGCATGTTTGGAATGAGGGCAACTACAGATAACATAAGTATGTGTGATACAGATTACTTGTATAGCAATGGTTATGCACAAGCTGAAACCTGTCAAAAATTTGTTAACACTCACGTCAAACACACAAATATTCGAATCGATTTATTAGAACCCACATTATTTCCAACAGGACATAACTTTGAACAAGCCGACGATTGGTATATATTTCATGTTACTGGAAAATATGCATATAAAGATTGGGATAATACAAAAGAATATCTGGGAGATGAAGCAAAAATTGACAGTTTAAAACGATTAGGATATTGGTATATATGACAGTTTTAGTTACAGGAGCCGCAGGATTATTAGGAACTGAATTGTGTAAACAACTGTTAGCACAAGGTGAAATTGTAATTGCTGTGGACAATTATTATACAGGATCGGATGATAATTTAACACAGTTTCAAGGAAGAAATGGATATTATTTCGTTGAACAGGATATTAAAATTCCACTACATGATTATCAAATGATGGGAAAGTTTGATCCACTTACACAAATATACAACTTGGCTTGCCCTGCTAGTCCTGTACACTATCAAAGAGATGCATGGAACACACTGATGACCAACATGGAAGGTGTAATTAACATGTTAAGCATAGCAGAACAAGCCAATGCTAGACTGTTACAAGCCAGTACCAGTGAAGTTTATGGTGATCCACTTGTACATCCACAAAAGGAAACATATTGGGGCAATGTTAACACACTAGGACCACGTGCTTGCTATGACGAAGGCAAGCGTGTAGCAGAAACAATGTGTACTATCAGCAGTGCTAACACAACTATTGCAAGAATATTCAACACATATGGACCACACATGGCACTAAATGATGGTAGAGCTGTAAGTAATTTTATAGTACAAGCATTAGAAAATAAACCAATTACTGTACATGGAACAGGTTTACAGACCAGAAGTTTTTGTTATGTAACTGATACAGTCAGAGGATTAATTTCTCTTATGAACAGCGAACATGCAGGTCCTGTAAATATAGGGAATCCAGACGAAGTTAGTTTGATTGAATTAGCACAAGAGATTGTTGAACTTACCAACAGTACTAGTGAAATAGTTTATCAAGCCAGTGCAGTAGATGATCCTAACAAACGTTGTCCAGATATTCAACTTGCTCGTGATGTGTTAGCATGGGAACCTACTGTTGACAGACGTGAAGGATTAATGCATACTATAGAATATATAAAGGAGCAACTATGCAAGCAATAATTGATTTTATTCTTTTGCCATGGACCAAATATAAAGAGTATAAATGGCGAAAAAAGAAAATGAAAGAATTAAAGGACAAAGATCCATTTATATACGAGTAGTTGACAGACCGTCAATAATTGTGTATAATAAATTTTATATGGAGAATTAAACTTGTTAGATGTTATTCAGATTAGCTATCATGAGCCATACGCTGATGACAACTTTGAATTACTACAACTGTTTGCACCCCACGCCAAGCGTGTACAGGGTGTTGAAGGTATTTTTAATGCACATAAAGCCGCGGCTGAACTAGCAGAAACTAGAAACTTTTATGTGATTGATGCTGATGCTATTATAGACGAAAAGTTTGATTTTAATTTTACACCAGGTCCTAGTAAAGAACAATGGCCCGGTGTATACGAAACTGAATGTGTGTTTGTATGGCGTAGTCAAAATCCAGTTAATGATTTATTATATGGCTACGGTGGAGCAAAATTATTTCCACGTAAAGCATTAATAGAAGCAAAAGATTGGAATGTAGATATGACAACAAGCATAGGTTGTCCTTTCGTACCCAAGTTTCAAGTTAGTAATATTACAGCATTTAATACAGATCCTTTTAATGCATGGCGCAGTGCTTTCAGAGAATGTACCAAACTAGCAAGTAGTATTATTGAAAATGGTGATAATACTGACAATGAATATAGATTAAAAGTCTGGCAAACCAAAGGTGCTAATAGATTAAATGGCGAATACGCTATACTAGGAGCAAAGCAAGGAGCAGACTTTGGTCGAGCATATAGTAAAAAACCAAAAACATTGAATCTTATCAATGATTTTGAATGGTTAAAGGAGACGTTTGATGCCGCAACCTGAAGATGAGATAACATGTAATGACGGTGTAGATACAGAAATGGGCAAGGAGGTACTTACTAATGTAAGTGAAGATGGTAAGCAAATAAAAACATATACGCCAACTCAAAATTTTTATTGGATCAACGGATTGCAAGAATATTTAGAACACAGCAAGCACCATCAGATGGAAACGTTTTATGATATTAAAAAAGCAGTAATGCATGGTAATATATGGAAAATTAAAAAAAGAATTATTGCAGAAGTACAAAGAGGATTTATTGCTGACAACGACGGTCCTGGTGCTAGTCCATACAGTATTGAGTTTATCAATATCTTATTGGCACACTACAGTGGTTGGAAGTGGGCAAAACACAGAAAAATAGCTCGTTACCTTGCACACTGTATTGATGATGAGTTCATTAGAAAAGTAAGCAGTTGGTGTATCAAATGGGAAGAACGTGCTAATTTAAATGATAACTTCAGCAGAGGACAAATGCGTAGCAAGTTATGGATGATAGATGAACTAAAAAATATTGTAATTGATGACAGTGGATTGGATTATCGTCCCAAGCTAGGCACAATAGTACAATACGGGGGTTGGTATGCCACTATTGCACAGTTGTTCTTCAAAAACTTTGATATTAAAAAATATGTAAGCCTTGAAATAGATCCTATGTGTGTACAAATGGCAGACGACTTCAATTATATACAGCATCAAAATCAATGGCAGTTTAAAAGTGTATTAAAAGATGTCAACGAAATAGAATATGATGATGAAAACAGTTTTATAGTAGGCACAAGAAACCTCGAAGGCAAAAATGTAGAAATATGGCTTCAACCTAATTTAATTATTAACACCAGTTGTGAACACATGGACGACAGTTGGTTTGAACGTTTACCAGATGGTATGCTGGTATGCTTGCAAACAAATGATTATTTTTCAAATGAACAACACATTAATTGTGTAAAAAATGTTAAAGAAGCAAAAAAGAAATATCCAATGCGTACCATATATTACGAAGGAGAATTGGATACTGAACTTTATAATAGGTTTATGTTGATTGGAAAGAAATGAACCTAGATGATATGAAACTCAGAGAGTTGCAACAAGAAAGTGCTAGAGCCTTGTCAGCTATGGCGGCAACCAATAACAATATTCATCAATTCAATCAGCAAGCACATCATAACAGTCAATTATGGTACCGTGCAGTAATAGAATGGTATGTAAATACATACGGAGACTTGCCCAGTAAAGTAGGTCCTGGTAAGGATGTAAAACTGATATTAGATGTATAATTATGAAGATATTAGAACGGTACATTTGGAAATTACGCAAAAGTGTCAAGCGGCATGTCCTATGTGCGATAGAAATGAAAATGGTGGTAAGGACAATCGCCATATAGATAACAGTGAACTAAGTTTATACGACTGTCAACGTATCTTTACACCTGAATTTATCCAACAATTACATACTATGTACATGTGTGGTAACCTGGGCGATCCTATTGTAGCCCGAGACACGCTGGAAGTATTTGATTATTTTAGACAGCATAACTCAACAATGTGGTTAAGCATGAATACAAATGCTGGTGCAAAGCCAGTTGAATGGTGGCGCGAACTTGCTCGAGTATATGGCAGAAAAGGTGCCGTTATATTCAGTGTTGATGGCTTGCGTGACACAAATCATTTGTACAGACAAAACGTAAATTGGGATAATGTAGAACGCAACATGCGAGCATTTTGTGATGCAGGCGGAAGAGCTCGTTGGGACTTTATTATATTTGGACACAACGAACATCAAGTTGAAGAAGCAGAACAATTGGCAAAAGACTGGGGTGTAGAACGTTTTCAAAAAAAGAAGTCGGGCAGATTTTTTAATGCCAACAGTCAAAAGAAAGACACACATCAAGCAGTAAATAGAAAAGGCAGTCAGACACAACTTTTAGAAAAACCCAAAGCACCTGAAAATCAAAATCTAGCACTATTAAAACAAAAAGAAATAGAAAAAACATATGGCAGTATGTATGAATATTACGATAGTTGTAGTATTAGATGTAAAGTAGCAGAAGAAAAATCAATCTTTATTACAGCAGAAGGCTTGTTGATGCCCTGTTGTTGGGTTGCTGGTCGCATGTACAAGTGGTGGCACGATGATTATCGTATAGAACAAGTTTGGGAACACATTGATCTCGCTGGCGGTAAAAAGGGTATTGATGTAATCAACAATGACCTATACACAGTTATGCAGGGATCATTGTTGAATAACATTCAAAACAGTTGGAATTTACCCAGCGTGAAGCAAGGAAAATTAGGTGTATGTGCTATGAAGTGCGGAACGGAATTTGATCCTTTTGCTGAACAATTCACATAGTAGTTAAATACATATATGAAAACAGACAAAATTAGCCCGACATTTTGTGCGTTACCTTGGTTACATTTATCAAGCAGACCAGATGGCAAAATGCGAACATGCTGTACGAGTAATGCTAGCAGTGTTCAGGATCCAGATAGTAGTAAAAAAGTAGGCGGCGGCGAAGTCGGTGTTGTTAAAAATGATGATGGCGTACCTGCAAACTTTAATCACACCAGCCTAGCAGATGCTTGGAACAGTGCTTATATGCGTAATGTACGCAAGATGATGTTGCGTGGCGAAAAGCCTGCACCTTGTCTCAAGTGTTACAAAGAGGAAGAAGCTGGACATTTAAGCAAACGTAATTGGGAAACTGATTATTGGAGCAAACGCTATGACTTATTTGACCTAGCCAAAGAAACACAAGAAGATGGCACAATAGATCCTAAAATACGCTATATTGATTTGCGTATGGGTACAAAGTGTCAGCTGGCTTGTGTTATGTGTAGTCCACATGATAGCAGTGGCTGGATAAAAGAATGGAACAGTATATATCCACAATTAAAAAATAAAAATTTACAAAAAAGTCAAGCATGGGAAAACAAAGGTCGTAATGATGGAGCCAGCTACAACTGGCACAAAAACAATCCACGCTTTTGGAAAGAACTTATGGAACAAGTTCCGCATATGTATCAGCTTTACTTTGCTGGTGGCGAGAGTCTGATAATTGATGAACACTATGACCTATTAGAAGAATGTATCAAACAAGGCTATGCTAAAAATATAGAATTACGCTACAATTCAAATGCTGTTGAATGGCGTGATGACTTGTTTGATTTATGGGCAGAGTTCAAACGAGTGCGTTTTCACTACAGTATTGATGCACATGGTGAACACAACGACTATATACGCTATCCAACTCAGTGGGCTCACCAAGAAAAAGTTTTTCATTTGTTGGATAACACTGCACCACAAGTAGAGATCACTACAGCTACTACAATAATGGCACTCAATGTAGCTTATATACCAGAGTTTGTCAAGTGGAAAGTAGATCAAAACTTTAAAAAAATTAATAAATGGCCCTTGGGTGCAGGAGGTATCAACATGCATTTTGCTTATTGGCCTCCCCAATTAAATTTAAAAGTTTTACCTCCACACATAAAACAAAAAATAAAAGACAAATATGAAAATGAATTTTATCCTTGGATAGATGAAAATTGGCATAGGTTTACTGGTGTACAAGAGTCGGGTATAGACAAAGAAACATTTGATAATAATCCGTATGGAATAAAACGCTATAAAGGTATTATTAATTTTATGAACCAAGAAGATTGGAGTGCAAGACTACCTGAAACTAAGGAATGGATCAATACAATTAACAAACAACGCAACTGGGGAAACAAGTTTCCTGAGGTATTTCCTATACTAGCGGAGCTGTTATGACACAAAATCCAAATCCAAATCAACCATGGTATAGAGCTGGTGATCCTTTTCCAAAAGGCATACCT
>MDTD01141832.1_pt1 | contig 27297 bp, 23 predicted proteins | sample 811221 | NCBI WGS metagenome assembly MDTD01 (sample SAMN05326646, study PRJNA326480) | marine metagenome | isolation source: seawater | place: Pacific Ocean: South West | collected 2011 | reverse complement strand
TCATTCCTTAAAAAAGCAACTAAAAATATCGGATCAATAATCAAGAAAGGGGACATGATAATTTATGAATCAACTGTATATCCTGGAGCAACAGAAGAAATTTGTATCCCTCTTCTTGAAGAAACTTCTAATCTTATTTTTAATGAAGATTTCTATGTTGGATATAGCCCCGAAAGAATCAATCCTGGTGACAAAACTCATACATTGCCACAAATAAAAAAACTTGTTTCTGCATCAACTGAAGAATCTTTAGAAAAAATCTACTCAATTTATTCAGAGATTATTGATGCAGGAGTTTACAAAGCTCAATCTATTATGGTTGCGGAAGCAGCGAAAGTTATTGAAAATACTCAAAGAGATATAAATATTGCACTTATGAACGAGCTGGCCAAAATCTTTGATGAGATGGATATAGATACAAAAGAAGTTCTTGATGCTGCGGGAACTAAATGGAACTTTCTCTCTTTCAAACCCGGTCTTGTTGGTGGCCATTGTATTGGTGTAGATCCTTATTATCTTAGCTATAAAGCACAAAAAATAGGCTTAAACCCCGAGATGGTTCTTTCTGGAAGGAGAATTAATGAGAGTATGACCTCTTTTGTTGTTTCAAAAGTTGAAAGACTTATGAAAGATAAACTTTTAGAGATATCTGGGTCAAATGTTCTTGTTATGGGATTAACCTTTAAAGAAAATTGCCCTGATATAAGAAATTCAAAAGTTTTTGATTTAATAAGAATTTTGCAACAAAAAGGGGCAACAGTTGATATTTTTGATCCGGTTTTAAGTAAATTACCTGATATTAATTTAAAAGGGTTTGAATTATTGAAATATCCAAAAAAAGATTTTTATGATGCAATAATTTTTTGCGTTAAGCATCAAGAGCTTCTAGAAATTGGAATTAAAAATATAAAAAGTATGTGTAAAAAGCCTTCTGTAATATATGACATTACTTCATCATTTCCTAAAACTCATGTAGACGGAAGGTTATAGTAATTATGTATAATAAAACAACATTTTTTGGAGTATAAAATGAAAAAAGTATTAGTCCTTGGTGCAGGCGGGTTTATTGGAGCACATCTAGTGAATAGACTAAAAAAAGAAGGATGTTGGGTTCGAGGTGTAGATTTGAAATATCCTCCATATGCTGAAACACAAGCTGATGATTTCCTCATTGGAGACCTGAGAGACCCAAACACATGTTCTCTAGCTATCGATACACAGTTTGATGAGGTCTTTCAATTAGCTGCAGATATGGGTGGCGCAGGGTTTATTTTTGTTGGAACAAATGACTATGACATTATGCATAATTCTGCACAAATAAACCTTAATGTAATAGAGGCTTGTAGAAAAAGAAATATAAAAAGAATTTTTTATTCCTCATCAGCATGTATATATCCAGAATACAACCAGCTTGATCCTGATAATCCAGAGTGCAGGGAGGACTCTGCCTACCCAGCAGCTCCTGACTCGGAGTATGGTTGGGAAAAGCTTTTCAGCGAGAGACTATATTTAACAGTTGCAAGAAATAAAGGAATTGATGTAAGAATTGCAAGGTATCATAATATTTTTGGTCCAGAAGGCTCATGGAATAATGGAAGAGAAAAAGCTCCAGCTGCAATATGCAGAAAAGTAGCAACTGCAGAAAATAATACTGAAATTGAAATATGGGGCGATGGGATACAGACAAGATCGTTCTTGTATGTTGATGAGTGCGTTGAGGCCTCACTCAGATTAATGAGGTCTGAATTTGTAGGCCCAGTAAATATTGGCTCCGATGAAATGATTTCAATTAATGATCTTGCTTCTATGGTCATTGGCATATCAAACAAATCTCTTGCAATTAAAAATATCCCTGGTCCAACAGGAGTTAGGGGAAGAAATTCAGAAAATAGTTTATTTGAAGAAAAAATTGGTTGGAGAGTTTCAGAGAGCCTGGAGGTAGGTATAAGAAAAACATATCCATGGATCCAAGAGCAGGTCCAAGAACATGGTGATTTTGATAAAGATGTTTAGCAGAGCATCCTAAAATTTTAATGGATCATAATAATAATGTTTTATATTTAAAACTTCATTCTAGCCCTCGTTCTAATTCACTACCAAATGCATTAACTATTAATTCAAGAAAGATTCCATTGAATGAGAATTTATATTCAAGTTTTTCACGAAAAATTCAAAAGAAACTAATAAGTTTTTTTAGAGATATCAAAAACAGAAGCACTTTAATAGTTGAGTATGATGGAAATTTTGTTCCAATTTTCATACTTTTTTGGGCAAATGTATTTTATAAAAAAAAATTTAGAGTTTTTCTAGACTGCCACGTTAATGCTTACCTTGATACTAAATCAGCTAGCTTCAAAACTATTGTTAAAAGGGTAATCCTTTTAATATTCAAAGGAATACTCAGTGCAAAAATTATTGTTCACAATAAGAAATCAATGGAGCTATTTAAAGACGCATTTTATTGCCCATCACCATTTCCTAAAGTAAATTTCAGTGGAAATAAAAAAGAAAATTTATGCGATGTTTTCATTATTTCAAGCTTGAACAAAGATGAACCAATTGATGAATTTGTAAAAGTAGCAGAGAAACTTAATGCAGAAGGCATAAAAACTATTATCTCTGGTGACTTGAGTAAATTGAAAAATAAAGAAACATATAGCCAAGACTTATTTTCAGGATATTTAGATAAAGATAAATTCTATGAGCATATTATTAGCTCAAAAATTATCATTGCAATGACAATCAGGAAAAATAACTTACTTTATGCACCTAGAGAGGCTCTTCAAATGAAAAAAGTTTGCCTAATAAACAGTAGTGAGGAAAATAAAGATTTTTATAAAGATCTTTGTCTTTATTCGCCACCAGTTGCAGACTTCATTATCCAGAAGATCCATGAAACTCTTAAAGAAAATCAATTTTTATCAACCAACAAGATTGAGAAGCTAATTGAGGATGTTAATAAAGAAATATATAACTTTAAAAGATGTATAGATACTTAATAGTTTTTGTATTCCATATAATTTTTCGTAAATTTTTTAAAACAGATCTAAGGCCATTTTTAATAAAGAGATTTCTTTCATTTAGATATGAGATCTCAAATTCTATGGAAAATGATTTAATTCCTGATGAGTCAATAAAATTCTTTAAAGAAAACATCTTAGAAAATACATCTTTATATTCCAAGAAAAATGATAAAAGAGCTTTATGGGAAAATCATAGACTCGATATAATAAATTCTGATAAATTTTCTCTCAAAATAAGGACTGGCATTCTACTATTATGGATAAATTACTCAAAAAGATTTGATTTAATTGTTTTTGAAAATATGATGGAAGCCTCTTTGCGGTCTTCAAATATTCTTATTTTTTTAGTTAAGAATAAAGATAATCTTTCAAAAGAAATTATTAAAACCTTAATGGGCATTCTAAGAAATACCTTTTTATTAAATATATATGCTCCAGATATGTTTATTAAAAGAGATGTTCTTAGGATTCTAGATCATAGCAATAATCATTTTATTTTCTGTTTATGTTTTCAGCTCCTTTATATGAATTACAAACAGCCTCTTTCACAAACAAAAATTAAGAAATTTTTAAATTATTTCGAAAAAAAGTTTTCAATAGATGGGTTTCTTAAAGAGGGATCAACTTTTTACTCATACTCGGTATCAAATGCAATCTTAAAAGTCTTATTTTTTTTAGACTTTAAAGATATAAAAAGATTTGAAAGACTCTATAAATCATTTTGTATTTCAACAAATGATGACATCCATCTAAAAAATTTAAATATTGGAGATAGAGATGGAACAATTTTACTTCCTAATACTGACAGCAATCCAGATTTTGCAAATTATATTGACAGGCAAGCATTTGATAATTTTCATCCCTTTAACAATTTAAGCTTGATTAAAAAAAATAACCTTAAGATAATTGTTAATCATAGGAAAGTTTATGACTATGGCTCACTTGGCCACTATCATGATGACTATGGACATTTCAATCTATATCATAAAGATCAAATAATCTATGATCCTGGAACTTTTTCTTACTCTTCTGAAGACAAAAGGTTTGACTCATCTGTTTATCATAATGCCATAACAATTGATGAATCAGACTCAATGATTCACAAACAAAAATTTGAAAAAGTCTTTAACTCAAAAATTAAGACAGAAATAAAAAACGGAACACTAAAACTCAGTAAATATGACAGTCATGGTAAATGGAAGAGAGAATTTAAACAAAACTCTCTAACTTTTTATGACCAATTTACATTTTCGAGAACTCCAATATTAAATATTTTTTTTAAACTTCAACCAGAAATATTCTCAATAAATAGCAAAGAAATTGAAATTGTCACTGAAAATATAAAAATTGAAATATCTTGCAATGAGTTATTAAACTATAATATTCAAAAAACAATTATTGCTGAGGATTATTTAAAGCATTTCGTGGGATATCATCTGAAAATAAGTTTTAAGAAATATATAGAGAATAGACTAGAGTGGAAAGTTAAATGCTTAAATTAGTATCAAAATCATCAGGTATCCAGCTTTTAGAGCATTCCTACCCAAATATTGGCAGTAATGACATTCTTCTTGAAACCATTGCAAGCTGTTATTCAAAAGGGACTGAACAAAGCACTGCAAAGAATCATCAACGCTCAATCATTCAAAAAGTTATTGATAATCAATCGAAAATATTTGATTTGATATCAAAAAAAGAATTTGGAACTTTATTTAAAAAATTAAATGATCAAAGAATTACAACAATTAATCTTGGCTATTCTGCATCAGCAAGGGTTCTTGCAGTGGGTGATCAAGTAAGAAACTTTAGAGAAGGAGATAAAGTTGTTGCCCTTGGTCCAAATGCAAATCATGCTCAATATTCCGTAGTCCCAAGCGGCCTTTGTGTAAAAATTGGAAATAAGGTAAATCCTATTGATGCAAGCTCTGCTGCTGTTGCCTCGATTGCCTTGAATAGCGTTCAACTTGCAAATCCTCTTATTGGATCGAATGTATTAGTAATTGGTTGTGGGTTGATAGGCCAGTTCATCATTCAATTTTTAAATATTTCAGGTTGCGACATTACATCTATTGACTTAGATGATTCAAAGCTTAAACAATCTTTGATTCATGGGTCAAATTCTTCCTTAACAACAGAAGAGTTTAATCAAGTAAAACCAAGTGATAAATATGATCATGTTTTTATTGTTATACCGAAGTTAGAAGAAGAGTTGTGGAAAGTTATTGGGAGTGCTACAAAAAATAATGCAAATATCATTATGGTTGGAGCTGCTGATCTTAACTGTCCCAGAGATATATTCTATAAAAAGCAACTTAATTTTATGTCTCCTCACAGCTATGGTCCTGGAAGAGGGCTTTATGATTTTGAGATCTTAGCTAAAGACTTTCCAAAAGTTGCAAAAATATGGGATTTTAGATCAAATGTTAAGACATTTATAAAACTCTTATGTGATAAGAAAATTTCAACAAGTTTCATTGATATTTTTAGAATTGATAGCTCTTCCGAGTCTTCACTTAAAGAAGTATTAGAAGATAAGTCTGGCTTTAGTACTATTTTTGACTGGAGAAATTCAAAAAGACTTTCTAAAGGGGATTCATCATTATTAAAAGAAAATGAAAAAGTAAAACAAAAAGTAATTAACTTTAAAAATGTTGCTATTTATGGATTCTCTAATTTTGCTAGAGACGCTCACATGCCTGCAATTAAGAAAAATAAAGAACTTAATTTTAAAGGCGTCTTCAATAGAACACCAGTAGAAAAGACTAGAGAGGAGATGCTTGACCATGCAAAAATAAATTCATCAGATATTGGAACCGTGGTAGTTTCAACTAACCACAAATCTCATTCATCTATTTTGAAAGAGCTTTTAGATAAAGAAAAACTTGTTATTGTTGATAAACCTCTTTGCACTAATAGTGAAGAACTAAACTTAATTATAGATTTAAATAAGAAATTAAATCCAAATTTCATGTGCTTTATGAATAGAAGATATTCCGAACATACAAAAATCTTAAAAGATTACATATTAGGTTCTGAAGGCCCATTTCATCTTGATTGTTTGTTTAATGTTTTACCTAAGCAACCAAATGATATTATTTATAGTGAAGGAGGAAGGTTGATAGGGGAGATGTGTCATCATGTTGATCTAGCTTTATATCTTTTTGGGGAACCAAATCAGGTTTTTTACTCAGACAACCAGATTGAATCTAAAATTAGCAAAAACGAAAATGCAAGCATTTTAATGTCCTTTCCAGACAACTCTTCAGCCTTTATAAGATACTCTACAATGGGTGACTCTTTAGGTGTTAAAGAAAAAATAATGCTTAGTTTTGATAACAGAAGTATTGAACTTAGAGATTTTAAAATGACTGATCTTATTTCAAATAATTCAAGAAAGACTCTTTTGAAAAAGTTCGATAAAGGTTTTGATAATACTTGGCAAGTAATTTCAGACTTACTCAAAGACGGAGCTCTAAATAATAGGGAATTAAAAAATATGAAAGACTTAGATATCTTGACATCAAAAATTCTTTTGAGAGCCTGACAGTGAAATTAGCTATTTTAGGACTTGGATTTGTTGGAACTACATCACTGATAGGCTTTACAAAACTTGGATTTGAGGTTTGTGGTATAGAAAAAAATCAAGAGCGACTTCAAGGATTCATAAAAGGAAAAATACCTTTTTATGATAGAGAGCTTCAAGAAAGGTTTAATGAATATAAAGGAATTATGTTTTCTGAAAATATAAGAGAAGTAGATGATGATATAAAAGACTTTTTAATTTGCGTTGAGACTCCTTTAGTAGACAATACACTTGATTTATCATCTGTCAAAAAGGTTGTAGAAGAGATTTGTACAACTTTTAAAAATAAAAATATATGGTTAAGATCAACCACTGATAATCCCGACGAGATTAAATTATTGTCTGAGACAGTTTCCAAATCTAAAAACAGATTATTTTTATATCCGGAGTTTATGAGAGAGGGCAGTTGCTGGAAAGACTTTTTTGATCCAGCTTTCACAATTTTAGCAGGCAATGATGTAGAGAAAACATATTTTTATGAGAAACTAAAACATCATTTTAAGAATACATTCACATGTAATTTGGCTGAGGCAATAACAGTTAAGATTGCAAGTAACGCATTTCATGCCTTGAAAGTAACTTTTGCAAACGAGCTAAAATTTCTGAGATATTCTAATCAAATTAATTTAAAAAAAGTGATGGAGATTTTTACTTCCGACACTAAGTTAAATATTTCTAAAAAATATCTAAGCCCAGGAGAGCCATTTAGTGGACCATGCTTGAAAAAAGATACTTTAGCGCTTTCAAGTTCCCTTAATGATGAAATACGGGAAAGTTCAATTATAAGACAGATCGATGAAAGTAATGAAAAACAAATTGAAATAATGGTAATGAAAATAATGCATATAAATGAAAAAAACATAGGCTTTTATGGGCTTGAGTTTAAAAAGGGGTCCGGAGATATAAGAAATAGTTATTTGATAAGGATAATAAAAAAATTATCAGATAAAAATATTTTTATTTATGACAATAGCGTACCAAAGTTAGAACTCCTAAATGTCTTAGGTGACCAATATGAAGTCTTAGCAAGTCAAGAAGAGCTCTTTGATAAAGCTGAAATTATTTTCACAAAATTCAATACTGAAATTAAAACTAATAAAAAAGTAATTTCTCTTGATTCTTTATGAGCTTTGACTCTATAAGCTTCTGTTGCATCTTGAGGAATGAAGAAAAATATATTCATCAACTTATAAAATCGCTACTTGAGGCATCAAAACAAATTAATAGAGTCGAATTTATTTTCATTGATGATTTTTCTAATGATAAGACTTTAGAGATACTTAAAGAATATCGAGAGAATGATTCAAGGTTTCAGATCTATATTAATTCCTCTAAGGGTAAGGTTAATGGCACAAATCTTGCTTTTTCAAAGGCTAAATTTGACTTCGTTAAATTTATAGATGGAGATGATCTTATTACTGAAAACCTAGCTAATCTGCCAAGTAATTTTAATTGTCTTTATCATGATTACCTTGAAATGTATGGAGCTAATAAGGAATATAAAGTTGTTGGAAAAGGCTTTTCTCAAAACGCAAGACTATTTCGTGAAGAATTTAGATCAATACCTAAAGCAATGTTTTTCTTCAAAAAATCCTTTCTTGAAAGTTATTTCCCAATACCTGCTGAGCTTCCTTTTGAAGATCTTTGGATTAATTTTGCAGCTGCAGAGGATATGACTCTTAAATATTTACCAAAAGCACTTTACATATACCGTCAGCATGATAATCAATATTATGGGTCTCTATCAAATTTCAATTCAGATAAACAAATTAGAATGGCTACTAGATTTAAAAAATATTATGAGTATTTAGATAATAATAAGCATCCATTCTCATTTAATCCAAAAAAAAAGATTAAGTTCTTTTATAAGGCTCTCTTAAAAGAGGGCTTAATAAATCATTTGTTTTTAATAATATCCCCAAGGCTATTTATAAAATCAATCATTTATAGTTTTCCAAAGCTTACTAGGTTGATATGGAAAAAGATATGACATTCAAGATAAAGAACTTACTTGTTTTTTTTCTTTTAATGCTTCCTTTGGCTAACTTACCGCAGCTTTTTAATTTAGGAGAAGATCTAGGAAGTATATTTATTTCAATATTTATTTTTATTATTTTTTTACTTTGGGTCATTTTTGAAAAAAAATTAATTAAACCAACCCAGTTATATAATCAGCTTATTATTTTAATTATTGCAATTGGAATTTTATTTAATTTCATTTCTATAATTTTTGGAATTGTTGACCTTCAAGATGGAATAAGAGTCTTATTGATATTTTCATTACCTAAATTAATCTTTTTATACTTAATAATAGTAATATCCGAGAGGGTAAGCGTTGGCCAGGCTTTTAATTTATTTTTTATTTTTTTATTTATTACCCTTTTAAGTACTTTGGTAAGCCCTCTTTTTTACCAATTAAATCCAATTCCTGAATTTATTTTTTATGATGGAAATACAAGATTTGCTGGCTTTCATTTTGAGCTGGTAAATTTTACTTTCAGTCTTTTAGTAGGATTTTTTATTTTTTCTATTTATAAGGGATTCTCGCCATTAATTCTCCTAGTTACCTTAGTTATTATTTATTTCCTTGGACGATCTAATGCTTTTTTCCCTTTTGTTTTGCTTTCACTAGCAGGTGTATTTTTAGCAAGATTTAGAATTTTCTCTATCTCTAGGCTTTTTGTGTTATCAATTTTAATTTTGACACCGTTAATTGGGTTTTTTATTGAATTTTTTGAATTTCTTGAAATATTTGCCCTAAGAGAAGCAACAAGTTTCACTTTAGAGGGATCAACATTATTTATAAGGCTTTATCCATGGGCTCTGGCAACGGAACATTTAGTTGATAATTTCTTTAAGATGCCCATTGGCTTGGGTATGTTAGGTATTTCTCCTTATATGGAGGATACTGAAAACTTATTTGGTGGAACAGGAATTACCGCAATTTTAGCCGAATATGGATTTCTATCAATTTTCATAGTCATTTTCCTATATTTTTACTTCAACAAAATCGTGAAAAATATTTTTATGATAAATGATCCAAATTTAAGATTATGCTTAATGGGGATATTAAGTCTGTCATTAACATATATATGCATACAGTCAGGATTTTTTAATTTAACAGCATGGACTTTATGTATAATGGTCCATACTATATCTGTAAAACTTACAAAAGCCACAACATGATCACATTTTAGGGCAAGAAAAAAAGTGAAGCCATATTTAAAAGATCATGGAAAATAATATGAAGACTCTTGTATATTTGGTTTCTCATAACCACATAGATTTTTTAGAAAACTGCTTAGATAGCTTGCTTGCTCAAAAGAAAGATCTCGTAGATATAATTTTTATCGATACTAAATCAACTGACGGGTCTTATGAACTATTAAAAAAATATTCAAAAAAAAATAAAATTAAGCTTTATTCAAGAAAAGGGATCCTCACAGAAATAATCGATTGGGTCTACTCAAAATTTCTTAGGGAGTATGATTTTATTATGAGGCTCGATGGCGATGATGCGCTTAATGAAAATGCAATCGAAATCCTAGTGAATGAGATACAGGATGATGTAAAAGTTGGTTCAGTATCAGGTAGCTGGATTGAAGTGAATAAGGAATCAGATGTTATTAATAAAGTAATTCTTGAAAACGGAATTGCACAAACAGCATTTCACGGCGCTTGCACACTTTTTAGAACTAAATCACTATCAAGCATTAAATTTTTAGATAACAACATAATTAGTCAAGATGGTTTATATACTTGGCTAAAGATTAAAAATAATTGGAAGTGCAAAACTATTGAAAAAATAATATTCCAATATAGAAGACATGAAAATAATATGTCTAACAATGAGGCAAATCTTTTTAAAGGGAGAAAAGCTGCATATTTTTCTATTTTTCAAGAAAATTCATTTTCATCTAACTTATGCGTAATAATCGGATATCAAAATAATGGCCTTAGTTTTGAAAAGAATTTAAAAGAAACTTTTAAAAAGAATTTAGAAAAACAACTTACTCATATTGAAAAATCAGAATCCGTAAAGACAGTATTTTTATCTTCAAATATCAATCTTTTGGATAAGGCCTCCATAAAAAAGTATAAAAAATTAGTTGTAATTAATAGGGATGAGTCCCCAAAAAACTTATTAAAAAGTCTTCAAGAATGTAAAAATTTAAAACCAGAAATATCAAAATATGATGATCTGATAATATTAAATCCTCTCAAAAATATATGGCCACACAATATTATTGATATTTCTATTTACAGCAAATATGTCCATGGATTTAAGTCTATGATAGCTTGTGATGTGGCTAAAACTTCAATTTTTAGAGAGACTTCTGGAGAACTTTCTCAAATCAACTTGCTTAGCCAGGATAAATCATTTTCTAGCGAGCTTCTATTCATAAGAAAAGCAGGCTTTCTATTGGTGGAAACTTCTGATTTTTATGAAATAAAAAATGAATATCCAAAGCCGGTGGGCCATGTTTCAAATAATTTCTTAACATTTGGAATTGACTATCTTTAATGGTTATAAAAGTCATTTTAAGTAATATCTCATGGAGATTTTTAAAAGGATTTCTTCAATTCTTTTCTATGATTTTAATTGTGAGGTCCATAGAGATTTCAGAGTATGGTTGGTATGTGATGACAATTTCATCCTTTGAGCTTATTGCATTATTTTGCCTGCCAGGCGCAGTGAAAATAGCTTTAAGATCATCTCTTGGAGATGACGGAAACTTTCAAAAGTTGCTTGGATTAAGATTTTTTCTTGCACCCCTTCTCTTATTTGGTTTTATTTTAGTTCCAAATGCTTTAGCAATATATATATTAATTGCAGTATTTGCAGATCACTTATCAATGTTTGCAAGAGTGAAATTAAATCACTATAAAAAGTATTTTATTTTTAATTTGCTTGAAAGCCTTGGGCCTTTGTTAATAATAATTTTTATTTGTTTGTATATTTTTGTATTTCAGCAAAATCTTACTCTTGAGATTTTAGTTCAAGTCTACTGTTTTTTTTCAATATTATTATTTATGCTAAATGTAATAATTGCATTGCGAATTACTGACTTTTCTATTTTACTTGAATTACCAAACCTTGAACTAGCTAAACAATCTCTATATGCATCAGGCAATGGCTTAATAAGTCAATCAATGAGACGAGGTGCAGTGGTTATTGCTGCCACTTTTTTGAGTGTTTCTGAAGCAGCTTATGTAAACATAGCACTGCAATTTCTGACAATTTTTACCATGATATATTCAGGATTTTCGCTTTCTTTAACAAGAGATACGTATGATATGAAAATATCAATTTCTAGGATAATTAATAATTACTACTTACCCTTACTGCTGTTAATATCAGTTATAATTTTTTGCTCAATTGGCTTATTTATTTATGGTGAGGAGTTGATTATTTCGATCTTTGGAAAAGATTCTTCAGATGCTTCGTCTATAGTATATTTGATGCCATTAATACTATTATTCCAATTACCACAGCTTCTTATAATGGGATTTTTTATGAGACTGAAGAGGGAACTACTTATACTAAAATTAAATGTTTCAAGCATAATAATTTTTATTCCAATTAGTCTTATCTTATCAACCTCTATTTTCAACTTAACGTTAATATTAATCGGATTTGTTTCGTTTACTTCATTAATTTATATACTAACGATGAGAAGTATCTTAATAGAAATAAAGAATGCTTAAACAAGATTTTTTTGATGAAATAATCATCATTCAATCATATCCATCTTTAATTAATACATATGAGCTTCTAAAAAATTCAAATACGCAAAAACTTCTTATTATTATTGGCGACAAGTCGCTCGAAAAATTTTTTAAGATTGCATTAGATACATCAAAAGTAAGAATAGTAAGATTTGGAAATTATTCTTATCTAAGCTCAAAGTTAAGAAAATTTTTTTTTCCACTTCATTTGATATATCTTCGATTATCAGTAAAGAATTATAGATGTAATAAGCTATATATAACCTTTAAGGACTGGGCTGATATATCTTCAATCCAAATACCCAAAATAGTATCAAAGAAAAAAATCTGTATTAATCCATTTGAAGCATCCCAGTTTCAAATTAAAGACAGAAATCCAAGCTCTTTTTATGATTTTATTTATTTATTTTTTCATAAAATCTTTATGAATAATATTTTAGTTTTGAAAAAAACAAAACCTAAACTTAATAGAAAATGTTTAGTAGGGTTAAGTCATAAATATTTAACTGAAAAAAATTATAAAATTATAAATAAAACATGTATCCCTGATACAAATGTACTTAATGACTTTCCTATTGAAAAAATAAAAGTAAATAAAAAGGGAATCTTGTTTATTGAAAAAGATTTATTCTCACTCAATCTTGTATCTAAAAAAGACTACTGGTTATTTATTAAAGAGCTAGTTAATAGTTATAAAAGTAATGGGCTTTGTGTTTACCTTAAATTCAAACCAAGAAATTTTGACATATCTCTAGCAAAAAAATATTCAGAATATGGAATGGAAGTTTTACCTAGCTTTATTCCTTTGCAACTTTATTTCAAAGATCCCTCAATTCTTTTAGGCATCGGATTTACGTCATCAGGAATGGCATATCAGAATAATTTCCATATTCTATCTTTTGCAAATGCAATAAAAACAAATAAATCTGCAAAAACGATTATAGATAAGTCAGTCAAAAATACTATAATTAGGGCAGGAGACAAAAAAATTCATTTTCCAATGTCAGTTGAAGAATTGGTGAAGCTATCTATAGATATTATTAAGAATGCATAGCGAAAAATTTAATTATGAAGCTAATCCAATTATTCTCCTTAATGGCATTTCACGATCTGGTAAAGCAGTTATATGGTATGCAATTGGAAATATAGAAGGTTTAGATGTCCCACAAAACCATCCCTTCGCTGACTGGATAGTAGATACATTAAATTCAGAAGAGATTTCAAGATTAGCTTCAGCAAGATTGCTTGCATTAAATTTTAGGATATATTCATGGTATAGCTTCATTGGAAGGAATCTCAACATGAAGTCAATCGATAATAGTTTTTTTATGAAATTATCAAATGAAGGCGATTTAAAAAAAAGAGACCTTAGACCTGATAATAATGATTCTTGGATTGAATTCAAAAAGTTATGGAAGTCAGGAGATTTTATACCATGCTACACGACAGATATTGAAAGGGATCTACAAAATGAAATAGAGAATTATGATTTAAGCTTCATAAATATGAATTGTCTTAGGAATCCTAAAAAGATTTTCTTAGAGTGGTGTGATACAGGAAGAGGTTCAAGATATGATGAGCTTGATAGAATGGGAAAATTTTATTTTAATTTCAAAGACACAAACGTTCCTGGATTTGCATTCAATTACAAAGATGAGTGGTATAAATCATCTCCTCAACAGAGATGTTTTTTAGCTGTAAGAGACTATTACGACAAGATTTTATCTCAAGACTTATCAAATGATATTAATATATTTTTTGAAGATTTCGTTCAAGATCCTTTTAAGATTTTAAGTGAGATCTCCTCAGCTTTAAATAAAAATATAAAAGATGATTGGATGCAGCGACTTGAAATTATGCAAGTACCGAGAGTACTAGATGAAAAATATTTAGAGGATCCAAAAAATCATATAGACAGCTTAGATACCAAACAAAAGGATGAGCTCAATGAGCTTGAAGAAAGATACTTAAAAATAAAAAATGGAAAATAAATTTAAGATTTCAATAATAATTCCATCATTTAATGATGCAAGGATAGAAAGAACAGTTAAAAGCGTGTTACATCAGAAGTTTAATAGAAAAGATATGCAAATAATAATTTTGGACGGTGGTTCAGATAAAAATGAATTTGCAACAATGCTTAATTTCCTTGAAAAAGAATGTGACATTTTAATTTCAGAACCTGACAACGGAATATTTGATGGCTTAAATAAAGGATTAGATCTAGCAAATGGAGAACTAATTTTCATGATTGGTTCTGATGATTATCTTATTTCAAATCTTGCATTTGAAAAAGCTTACAAAGAATTTAAAGAGAACAATAGTCATCTAATTTCATTTGAGTTGTTTTATGTGGATTCTGAAAATGTAATTCAAAGGCACTGGTCGCTTCCAAAACGCTTAAAAAGATTTCCTAGATTTTTTCAATTACCTCATTTCTCAACCTTCATATCAAAAAATTTATTGGGAAAAACAAGATTCAAAACTAAATCATTTATATCTGCAGACTTTGCATTCTTTAAAGAACTGATTGGTAAAAATATGAAATCAAAAATTATCAATGAGCCAATTTGCTGCATGACATCTGGAGGGCAAAGCTCAAAAAATATTAAAAATATTATTTTAGGTAATCTGCAGTCATTAAAAGAATTTAATTTTAATCCTTTTTTAATATTAGGATTTATCACAAGCAAAATTTTTTCAAAGTCAAAACATTTTTTGTTAATTAAACTCAAACGACAAAAGTATTCAAGATATCAAAAACATATTTTTAATAAATTGTCTTATTTAGATAATAATGAATAAAAGTGTCTATACAGTAATTTTAGCTAGATTGGGCAGTACTCGTTTGCCAAGCAAAATGATAAAAGATATTTGCGGTATCTCAGTTATTGAATTCTTATTTAAAAGGGCTAAAAATTTGCAAAGCTGGCCAAATGTCATTTTAGCTACATCAGACAAACAAAAAGATGATAAATTAGAGGAACTTGCTATAAGATCTGGCATTGAGGTTTTTAGGGGTCCGGAAAATGATGTTGCAAAAAGATTTGCACTATCGGTAAAGGATAAAGATTGTAAATGGATTCACAGATTAAACGGAGATAATGTTTTCTTTGATTTTGAAAAAATTAATGAAGCTATGGCAATGATTAATAATATAGATGATGAAATTATCTCAAATGTTAATGAAACGCATATCTCTGGATTTAGTGTCGAAATTATAAATAGAGATTCTTATGACAACGCATACAAAATGATGAACTTAGATGAGAAAGAGCATGTAACAAAATACTTCTATAGATCTGAAGATAAGAAAATTTTTTGGATGAAAAATAGACCAGGCCTTCGTCCTCTTGCCCTTGATACAGAGGATGATTACAAAAAAATTATAAAATTGACAAATAATCCCTATAATTTTTCTTTTGAAACTCCAATTTCTAAAATGATTGATGCTCTAAAATGATTAAAAAGATAGCAAACAAGATTTTTGAAAAAATAGAGAATATTTATTTAGGCCTTTCATACAATATCGAAGAGTTAGAAAAAAAACAAAATGAGATTTATAGTGATATTGGTTTTGATCGATCAAGTGCCTTAAAAAAGATTAATTCGATCTATAAAAAAAATCCTGAAACTCAGGATTTATCAAGTGAACACCATCTTTTATTTGCTTCGCTATCTAATTTTGTAAACATAAAAAGTATTCTTGAGATTGGTACCTATAATGCCTCATGTACGAAACTATTATCTATTTTATTTCCTAATTCTTCTATTACCTCAATGGATCTAAGAGATGATGACCCAATATTTTTAGGTACATATGATAGAAGTGATAAAGATGTATTGGAAAAGTTTATAAAAAAAAGGAATGAAATTCTTGAAAGTTGTATAAATGTAGATTTTGTCCAAAAAAACTCAGCAACATTAGTGAAACAGAGAAATAAAAATTTTGATTTGATATGGGTTGACGGTGCCCATGGGTATCCAATGATTTCAATTGATATTATAAATTCTTTAGCTTGCTTAGCTAGAGATGGTTTTATGTTTATCGATGATGTTTGGACAAAAAGATCTAAAAGTGACTCAAATTACAGATCAATTGGCGCCTATGAGACTTTATGTGCTTTGCAAGATGCTGAATTAGTTGACATGAACTTGATCCCCAAGAGAATTGATTTTCCTCATGGCAAGGGCTCCAAAAAGAAATATATTGCTCTTATAAAAAAATTAGAAGATAAAAATGAATCAATTTAGAAAATTAAATAAACCAACATTCCTAGATCGAATGTGGAATCTATCAAGAAAAATCTTATATTCGAGATTCAACATAAAACAAACCCCATTCTTTGAATTTGGAGCATATCTTTACCGATTTAAAAAAAATATAAAATTTCAAAGTAATGTTTATATTAAAAGGAATGCTGTTATTGGATGCGCTAATCCAAATGCTTTTATTTCTGTTGGCGAAAATACAACAATTGGGAATGGAACTATTATGATAAGTTCTGAAAAAATCATCATTGGTAATAATTGCATGATTGCACCATATGTTCACATTGTTGATAGCAATCATGGAATGGAACCAGATAAACCTTACAATCAGCAAGAGAACTTTACCAGTCCTGTTGTAATAGGTGACAACACATGGATCGGGTCAGGTGTTGTAATTCTTTCAGGAGTATCAATTGGTTCAGGATCGATAATTGGTGCGGGAAGTGTCGTCACTAAATCTTTTCCAAGTAATTCCAAAATAATGGGTATACCTGCTAAAAAAAAGGATAATTAAAATGTCGATAAATATCATTGGCGGTAGTGGATTTATTGGAAATAAGCTTTCCTCAGTTTTGAAAAGTAAAAATATTGATTTCATAAACTTAGATATTTCTAAAAGTGTCTTTCATAGAGAAAAATTTAAAAGGTGTGATGTAACAAACACTAAAGATTTGGAGAATTCACTGAACGGAAAGCTTATCATCAATCTCTCTGCAGTCCATAGAGATGATGTTCGACCAAAATCACTTTATGAGAGTGTGAATGTTGGGGGAGCAAAAAATATATGCAAAATTGCTGAAAAAAAAGGCATTAACAAAATTATTTTTACTAGTTCAGTTGCGATATATGGATTTGCAAAAAAGAATGCAGATGAAAACTATACTCCAAAACCTTTTAATGAATATGGCAAAACGAAGTTGAGAGCTGAAAAAGTTTTCATTGATTGGTTTAATAGGGATAAGGAAAATAGAACATTGATAATAATAAGGCCAACAGTTGTTTTTGGAGAAATGAATCGCGGGAATGTCTTTAATTTATTTAATCAAATAAGACGACCAAATTTTCCTATGATTGGAAGAGGCGACAACATTAAATCAATGGCATATGTCGATAACTTAGCTGATTTTATTTCTTATTCAATAAATTTAAAGCAAGGCTTACATATATATAACTATATTGATAAACCAGACCTTAAAATAAGAGAACTAATAGAAATTTCAAGGAAATCTATGAATTTAAAGTCAAAACCGATAATAACTGTGCCATACTTCCTAGCTATTATTTGTGGATATATTTTTGATTTTTTAAGTTTTTTATTAAGAAAAAATTTCTCGATAAGCTCAATAAGAATAAAGAAGTTTTGTTCAGACTCTCAATTTAATTCTTCTGTAAGTAAAACAGGCTTTAAGCCAAGATATTCTCTAGAAGATGCAATTGAAAAAACAGTTAAATATGAATTCATTGATAAAAAAAATGAAGAAATTACCTTTATATCCGAATGATAAAAATTAATGAAAGAAATAATTCAAAACCATATGATTATTTTGAAAGTCTTTATAAAAAAGCTCTAGAAGCAGAACAAAAAAATATTGAGGCTATAGCTATATCTTCTTATAGTCCCATAACAGAAGAGGTAAGTTCAAGATATGTGAATTTGAAATATATTATCAATGAAGAGTGGATATTTTTTTCAAACTATCAATCACCAAAAGCAATAGATTTTGAAAGCCACAAAAATATTTCTGGATTATTCTTTTGGCAAAATATAAACACTCAAATACGAATTAAAGCGAAAATTATAAAAACGAATAAAAGTTTTTCAGATCAGCATTACAAAACTAGGACTAAAGAAAAGAATGCTCTTGCATACAGCTCTGAGCAATCTATGCAAATTGATTCATTTGACAAAGTTGTTGAGAATTTTGACAAAGTCATGAACTCTTTGGAATCTATCGAAAAGAGACCAGACTTTTGGGGAGGATACTCTTTTATTCCGTATTATTTTGAATTTTGGGAGGGCCATAAAAATAGATTAAACAAAAGGCGAGTTTTTGAGAAAGATTTAAATATCTGGAAGGAGTATTATGTTCAGCCCTAGAAAAAGATATAAATTAAATACTTTGATATTAAATGGAAATAGTTTAAAATCGCCCAACAATATGACATTATCAACTATCTTTCCTCACCTTTAGATTAATATATGCTTATCAATATCGTTTTAGAATAGGTAAATATCATTAAATCTCCCAGCAAAAAAACACCACCAATTAATAATTTTATTAAAGCAGATAAGGTTGTCTTAATTGATCAAGATGGTAATAAGGTAGGATCTGTATCATTGGATGAAGCTATAGATGCAGCAAAAGAATCAAATCTTGATTTAGTTCAAGTTTCACCAAAGGATGCAAATCCTGTTGTTTGCAAAATCCTTAATTATGGCAAACATATCTTTAATAAAAAGAAGAGCTCATCATCAGGTAAGACTAAAAAGACGAGCTTAAAAGAAATTAAGTTTCGCCCATCCACTGATAAAGGCGATTACAATATAAAACTTAAGAAGATAAAAACCTTTATTAATTCAGGAGATAAGACTAAAATAAGTGTCCGATTTAGGGGCAGAGAGATATTAAATAGCGATTTAGGCTTAGAGTTACTTAATAAAATTAAAGAAGAATTATGTGAAATTTCTCAAGTTGATCAAGAACCATCATTAGATGGTAGGCAACTTCAAATGGTTTTATCTCCCCTAAAAAGAAAGTAAAGATAAAAATGGCATATAAACTAAAAAAGCATTCAGGCGCATCAAAAAGGTTCAAAAGAACCTCGTCATCTGTAAAGACTAGGTCTTCTGGCAGAAATCATATTTTATCCAAACAAAAAACCAAGAGAAAAAGACACAAAAGAGCTTTAAACAACCTCTCTGGAGCTACCTTAAAAGTGGCTTCAAAATTATTAGATTAAATCATGGCTAGAGTAACTAAATCTTTAACTGCAAAAAAAAGACATAAAAAAGTTTTAACAGCAACAAAAGGTCATTATGGTGCTAGAAGCAGGCTTTATAAGACAGCCAAGCAATCTAATATAAAATCACTTCAATATGCCTTTAGAGACCGAAAAAATAGAAAGAGAAATTTCAGGTCGCTTTGGATTTCAAGGATTAATGCTACCTCAAGAAACCTGGGACTTAATTACTCATCACTTATTAACGGGATGAAGCTTAAAAATATCTTGATCGATCGCAAAATTCTGTCTGAAATTGCTGTAAGTGATATCAAAGCTTTTGAAAAAGTTGTTGATACTGTAAAAAAATCTTAATGCTAGAAAAAGAAATATTTACTTCATTTGATACAAATGATGAAGGCAGCATTCATCCAATAAATAACTTGATAGGCGTCATAATTGAGAAACTTGTTTCCATTGGTTTTCAGGAAATAAAAGGTCCAGAAATTGAGTCAGAAAGATTCAATTTTGATATGCTGAACATCAAAGAGTCTCATCCTGCAAGACAAATGCATGATACTTTTTATCTATCAGAAAAGAATTTCGTTCTAAGAACACATACTTCACCAGTTCAAATCAGGGGAATGTTAAAAAATGATCCGCCTCTAAATCTTGTTTCAGGAGGAAAAGTTTTCAGAAAAGATGATGATTCTACCCATCTTCCTATGTTCCACCAAATTGAAGGGATCTGTGTAGATAAAGATATCAACTTTTCTCAACTAAAATACTTAATATATGAGATTCTTCATTTTCTATTTGGAGAAGATATAAAACTTAGATTTAGGCCTTCCTTTTTTCCCTTCACTGAACCCTCTGCAGAGGTTGATATATTATCGAAAAATGGAAAATGGTTAGAAGTTTTGGGGTGCGGCATTATTAATCCTATCGTCCTAGAAAATTGTGATATTGACTCGAATGAATTTAGTGGTTTAGCTTTTGGCTTGGGAGTTGAGAGAATTGCAATGTTAAAACATGGAATTGAGGATATTAGAGATTTTTATAAATCAAATTTAGATTTTCTTAATCAATTTAAATGAAGATTTCACATAAACACCTTCTAAATTTTCTTAACGAAAAGCCGTCTATAAAAGAGGTCTCAGAAAAGCTATTTCAATTAGGTCATGAAAATGAAGTAGATGATGAGATTATTGATATTGACTTTACTCCAAATAGGGGAGACTGTCTTTCATTGAATGGGTTAGCAAGAGATTTAAATTTTTTTTATGGTTATAGGCCAAATAAAAGTATTTATGAAGGGAAACTAAATAGTTTTAATTTCAATTTCAAGAATTTATCAGAGCAAGATTGTAGAAAAATATCATTCTTAAATATAGAAATAGAGGAAGACACGCTTCCATATAAGGCTTATTTAGATGATTATTTCAAAGATTTGGGTATTAATAGAACAAATTTTTTCACTGACATTTCTAACTATCTTCTTTATGAAATTGGACAACCCTCCCATTGCTATGAATTTGAATCAATCAATGAGGGATTGACGTTAATGAGACTTGAAAAAGAAAAGTCATTCAAAACTTTATTTGATGAGGAGATAAGACTTTCTGAAGATGATTTAATTTTTCTTTCAGGTGACAAAGTTGTTAACTTGGCAGGAGTTATTGGTGGAAAGGATTCCTGTTGTAATAAAAGAACAAGACATATAATTGTTGAGTTTGCTCATTTTGTTCCTGAATCAATCATTGGAAAAAACACAAAATATAGCTTAAATTCTGAAGCTGCATATAGATTTGAAAGGGGTGTAGAGGCCTCATCACAAGACCAAGCTGTTAGAAGGTTTATACAAATAGTTCAAGACCATGCTTCTATAAAGAATATTTCTATCTTTTCTCAAGAAAATCCAGAGAAAAACAAAATTAATTATATTAATAAAGATCTTTCTAAAATAAATAAGATACTCGGAACTAATCTTGCCGATAACAAAATAGAGAATTATCTAGAAAAACTTCATTTTAAAATTGATGATGTTATTAACATTCCATCATTTAGGAATGACATTTCATCAGTAAACGACTTGGCAGAGGAGGTAGCAAGACTAATAGGTTATGATAATTTTGGTTTAGAAAAGATTCATCTCTCTAATATTTCTCAAAATCCAAATTTAGAGTCAAGAATTAGAGCTTTCTTATTAAATGCTGGATTTAATGAAGTGATTAATTTTCCATTTTCTAGCTCTAAATCGGATATAAAAATTCTTAACCCTATAGATTCAAACAATCCATTTATGAGAAGTAATTTAAGTAATTCATTACTTAAAAATCTTGAGTTCAATGAAAAAAGACAAAAAGAATCTATTAAAATTTTTGAGATATCTGATGTTTATTTAAAAAATGGATTTGATAATACGATAAAACAAGTTAAAAAACTTTGCTTGATAATATCTGGAAGGCAAGGAAGGAATTTCAATAACTTTAATAAGAAATTAGATAAAAAGTTTCTTATAGAAATGTTTGAAGATATTGAAGTTAGTGTTAAAGATAAAATTATCGAGCATAACAGATCAAAAATTAATACTAAGTCAAAGGCTAAGATCTTTTCATTAGAGATTAATTTAGATGATTTGGATACAAAAAAGATTGCAAATTTAAATCCTAGATTGAAATATGATTTTATATCCTATAAAAAGACCTCCGAATATCCTTCAACAACAAAAGATTTATCTTTTTTACTTAAAGATAAATCAAAAATTGATGAATTAATGCAAGTAATAAAAGCTTTTAAACATGAAAACCTTGTAGATACTCTCTTTTTTGATTATTTTGAAGATGATAACAATGGTTTTACTAAGCTTGGTTTTAGATTTATATTTCAATCAACTCAAGAAACTCTTACCTCTGATAAAGTTTCGCTACTAATAAATGCAATTTATCAAGAATCAATAAAAATTCAGGGTGTAAGTGTCCCAGGATATGAAAAAGAAAATTTATAATTTACAATATCGATAATTATAAATACTTACAATGAAAACCTATAAGCACCTTTCTTTATTATTATCAATCTTATTTGTTCAACTTAATGCTCAAGATTTAGCATACGATGAGTCTTTCCTTGAAAGCCTACCAGATAGTGTTCGTGCTGATCTTATTACCAGGACTGAAACAAGAAGAGATTTAGAAGAAATACAGTATAGAAGACCATCATCATTGATCTTGAAACCAGAGCTTGAATTTGATGCAATTCCCACTTCTGATAGGTTTGGCATTAACTTTTTTTCTATGATGCAAACTACACTTATGCCAATCAATGATCCAAATTTTGATAGCAGTTACGTTCTTGATTTTGGAGATATTATCGAAGTTCAACTAGTAGGGCAAAAAACTTCAAAAGTAGAGTTAATAATCAGAAGAGATGGGTCTGTAAATGTTCCGGAGATTGGAAAGGTCTTTATTTCTGGCTTATCTCTGGAAAACGCATCTAATCTTATTTCTGAAAAAATCAATGCTTCTTTTATTGGAGTTGACTCGTATGTATCATTAATAAACGTTCGAGATATTCAAGTAATTGTTGCGGGGAATGCATACAATCCAGGTCCATATACTCTTAATGGAAACAGTAGTGTTTTTAGCGCACTAATTGTTTCAGGTGGCCCATCCGAGTTTGGATCTTTTAGATCTATAAAATTAATAAGAAATGACGAAATTATCGAAGAAGTGGATCTTTACGATACTTTAATCTTTGGTAAATCAAGTTTTGATAGAAGATTAAAGACCGGAGATATTATATTTATTGAACCAGTTATAAACCTTGTATCTGTTATTGGAGGGGTAGCGCGACCATCTACTTATGAACTTAAGGAGGATGAAAGTCTTGAATTTGCTATTACTTTTGCCAATGATCTTACTGTTGAAGCAGATATAAATGATATAAATCTTTTAAGATTAAATGATGGTCTGATCGATTCAACACCAATAAAAGATATAAGTGACCTCAAAAATATACTTGCAGCTGATAAAGATAGATTGATTGTTAAAAAATATTCATTGAGATCTGTTGATATTTTTGGTGCGGTTAATAATCCAGGAAACTACATAATGAATGAGGGAGAGGGCATTAAAGATCTTGTTGATAGAGCTGGAGGCTATACCCAAAATGCATACCCATTTGGCGGAGTTCTTGTAAGTAAAAGAGCAAGAGAAATAAATGAATTAGCAAATGAAGAAATTTACGAAACTTTCTTGGATGAATTAGCAATGATTTATTCATCAGGGATTACACCGGGATCTGGAATTGGTGATTTAGCAGCTATTATGGAGGAACTAAAAGACAGTCCTGCAACTGGCAGGGTTTCTGCTGAGTTTAATTTAAAAGTATTAACAGATAATCCTGAAAAAGATGTTTTTTTACAAGATGGAGATGCTGTTACTATTCCTGAATTCTTGAATCAGGTTTATGTATTTGGAGAGATCCCAAATCAAGGCTCTGTTCGATTTGAAGAAGGTCTATCAATTAAGGATTACATTCAAATGAAGGGCGGGTTTGAATCGAAAGCAGACAAAAAAGGTGTTTTTATACTCCAACCAAATGGCGCAACTTACAGGATATCAAAGAATAAATTTATGAATAGCAGAGATGTTGAAGTATTACCAGGGTCTATCATATTTGTTCCGAGAAAAGTAGGAACATCTTTAGTATTTTCTCAGGCAGCTCAGGCTTATGCATCTATTCTTGGTAATTTAGGAGTAACCCTGGCATCTCTATCAGTATTAAAAGATTAAATAATTCCGGTTTGCAAAAACTAAAAAAAGCTAAAATATTTTTTTTATTGAACCTTTTCACTATTTCATACATGGAAGGTGATGATTTCAACTTCAACTCTTTGAATAATCACGGATCTCTTGGACTTATAAATATGCCATCTGCAAGATTTTATAATGAATCTTCTTTTGGATTTACACTTTATGATGGAAATCCTGATCAAAAATTTACTATGACTTCGTATCCATTTGATTGGCTTGAAGCTTCAGTTTTCTATACAAATATTCAAGGCAAGCCATATCCTGGATATGAATTTCAGGACTATAAAGACAAGGGCTTTAATTTCAAAATACGCCTCTTAGAGGAAAGCAGGTATTTACCTGCAATTGCAATTGGCATCAATGACCTGGCAGGAACTGGTTTTTATAGTTCAGAGTACATAGTTGGATCATATGGAATAAATAATTTAGATATTCACCTAGGATTAGGTTGGGGAACTCTAAATGGAACGAATGATTTTAAGAATCCTATGTCTATAATCCATTCAAGCTTCAGCGAAAGACCATCTGAATTTGAAGGAAGAGGTGGACAATTCCAGCCATCAAGATACTTTTCAGATGAGAATGTCTCAACTCTTTTCGGCATTTCTTATATATTAAATGATAAGTTCTTAGCAAAAATTGAGAGGGATACAACTCTTACACCAGGCCTTGTAGGCTTTGAGAGACCAAAGCAAAGATTTAATTTTGGAATTGACTTTAACATAAATAATAACCTTACAGTTGGTATTTCAAGTGAAAGAGGAAATGGTTTTTCAATAAGATTTTCTTATAAGAAAGATGAGAATGATAAGCCTAACTATGCTTACAAGCCTGCTGAAAAGGAAATTGACGATGGAAAATATGATAGGTTGATTAAAAACTTAGAAAATAATGGTGTTGGTGTTGAAAAAATTATTAAAAAAGACAATAAACTTGGTATAGAGTTAACACAATTTAGGCATCAGTCACTCGAAATTATTGAAGAGATCCTAATGAGTTCAAAAAAAGATTCTGAGATAGAGCAAGAAATCATTCCTAACTATAAAATAGCAAATCTCAAAGCTATACAAAATTATGATTTAAACTTTGAGGATGAATCTCAGACAATCTATGAAAGAAGGAAGATAACTGGATGGAATAGCGCTACTAAGTTAAATCTAAGACCTTTCATAGCTGCAAGAGAAGGATTTCTTAAAGCTTCGCTAGTTGTCGAAAATGATAATGAGTACGTTTTCTCTGATGAATTCTTCTTTTCATCAAATTTAAAATATTCAATATGGGATAATTTTGATGACTTAGTTATTCCTCCAGTTGACACCTATCCTGAACAAGTCAGGTCTGATGTAAAAGATTATTTAAGGAATTTTGATAACGGAGTTATCATTGGAAGAGCTCAATTTGATTATCATTTAACATTAACAAAAAATCATCATACCCAATTCACTGCTGGCATATTAGAGGAAATGTTCTCTGGTTATGGATTTGAATATCTATATTTTGATAATTCAAAAAACTACGCTGCTGGCTTTGAATTATTTGAGGTTCAAAAGAGAGATTACGAACTTCGGCTCGGGACACTTGATTACAAAGCTCTGACCGGCCATTTAAATTTTTATTATAGAAACTACAATTTAATACCCTTTGATGCAAAAATCTCATATGGGAAATATCTTGCTGGAGACGTTGGCGGTACAATACAAATTTCAAGAAACTTTCAAAATGGAATTGAATTCGGAGTTTTTGCAACCTTTACAGATGTAAGTACAGAGCAATTTGGAGAGGGGTCATTTGATAAAGGTATATATTTTAATGTGCCGGTTTTCAGGGATTTAGTTAGCTATACTTGGAGACCCCTGACAAAAGATCCTGGAGCAAAACTCCTAAGAAAGCATAACTTATACGATTTATTAGTTAAATTCAGGCCTTATGAGAAATAATTAAAAATCTTGTATGTTAATTGATCTTATTTTGATAATTTGAAGAAATATTTTAATGTGTAAAAAAAATACTCATTATCTTTTAATTCTATTATAATTATATTTATTAAAGGTATTAATAAGCTTTTTAACTAGTATCTAGTTGTTATAATCAGTTTTATTATGCATAATTGATCTTTAGGGAGGAAAAGCGGGAATGAAGACAATTTACACACCAATTTTAATAATGTTTACCATGATGTTTTCCGTGGTTGCGTCAACACAAAATTTTAGTATCTCTGATAACGATTTTGACAGAATTGTTAGCGAAATAAATACACTCAATGAAGAGCAACTGTTAGCTAGAAAAGTTAATTTAGTTTCTGAAGCGCAATCATTAGAAGATGAACAAAATGAAGACGTTCCTCCTACACCAGAAAGAACAGCACAAATAGGCCAAAGGCTTGCTGAAATAGCTGCTGAGTTAACAATACTAGAACAAGTCTTGGCAGTTGGAGCAGGTGCTGTTGTTCTTGATAATTTATTTGGTGACGAAGACAAAGATTCAGTAGCCCCTGTAATAACGTTGAATGGCGATAATCCTACCATTGTAGAATTGGGTGGTACGTATGTAGAACTCGGCGCAACTGCTGATACTGGCGAAACAGTTTCAGTATCCGGTTTAGTTGATACAAATACTGTTGGTTCTTATACCTTAACTTATACAGCTATCGACTCATGGGGCAATATTGGAACAGCAACAAGAACTGTTAATGTTGTTGATACTACTGCACCTGTGATTACAATCACTGGCGATAATCCAGCAACTGTTGAGCTTGGTGACACATATACAGATGCCGGTGCTACAGCTACTGATTTAGATACCGTTTCTGTTGTAACTACTGGAACCGTTGATGCCGACACCGTTGGCACATATACAATAACTTACACGGCTACAGATGCATCTGGTAATACAGCAACAGCAACAAGAACTGTTAATGTTGTTGATACTACTGCAC
>MDTD01079484.1_pt1 | contig 27340 bp, 30 predicted proteins | sample 811221 | NCBI WGS metagenome assembly MDTD01 (sample SAMN05326646, study PRJNA326480) | marine metagenome | isolation source: seawater | place: Pacific Ocean: South West | collected 2011 | reverse complement strand
TAGCAAGATTTGTATAATTTTTCAATGGAATAACTCTATTTAATACTTAATAATTAATGTATGAACGAATTTCAACAACAAATACTGGAAAAAATTGAACAAATTGCTCTAAAACTTCAAAATTACAAATCTCAAAACTTTGAATTAGCAAGACAGAAGGATGAATTAGTAGCAAAAGTGGAATATTTGGAAAAAAGAGAACAAGAACTCAATTCACAATTAGAAAATCAAAAATCTGAACTAGATGATAAGTCACAGCTAATTGATAAGGCAACAAATAAAATTGAAGAACTTTTAGGATCGATTGAGATTGATGGCTAATTTGACCTTAAGCATTGGAGGGAGACCTTTAAAAATACAATGCTCTGATCAAAATATTGATCGTGTTAAAGAAATAGGTAATACAATAAGCTCTCTAATTGAAAATGAAAAAAAAGAAAATGTTCCTTTTTTAACATCTACATTAATTGCCTATTTAAAATCGATGGAGGAAATTCTAAAAAAAGAAAAAATTTTACAAGACTCTTTAAATCAAAAATTATTTTATGAAAGTCGTATCCAAGAGCTACAAATTGAAAATCAAAATTTAAAATCAGATATTAAAAATATATTTCAAAAACTAAACGATCAATTTCAAGTTGAATAAAAAAGAAATTCGAAAAACATATCTCGATTTGAGAATTAATATGAACATATTTGATGTTGAGTCTTTGTCATTAAAGGTAAATTCCAATATTAATTCAGTAATCAATACTTTTGATAATATTTATAAAATTGGATTATTTTATCCTTATAAAAATGAAGTAAATGTCCTCAATTTAATTAATTATCTTGATGAAAATAAATATGAATTTTCTCTTCCTAGAGTAATAGAAAAAGGAAAGGCTTTAAAATATTTCTCTTATTTAAAAATGAACCCATCATTAAAAAAAGGTTTTGGTGGAATCATGGAGCCTACAGGCAAAAAGTCTCAATATCCCGATGTTATTTTAGCATCATGTTGTGCATTTAATGAGGAGGGTTTTAGAGTTGGATATGGTGGAGGTTTTTTTGATAGAACTATTATGGAATTAAGAAATAAAAAAAATATTAAAATTATACTTGCAGCATTTGAATTACAAAAAACAAGTGTGCAATTCCAGGAATATTTTGATGAAAAAGTTGATTATATTTGCACGGAGAATAAAACTTACACATTATGAATTTTCTAGTTATAGGTGATGTTGTGGGAAGAGCTGGCAGACTAGCCGTTCAAAAAAATTTATCGAAGATTAAAGACAAATTTAAAATTGATTTCACAATTATTAATGGTGAAAATTCTGCTGGTGGTTATGGTATAACTGGAAAAATATATGAAGATTTCATAAGTTGGGGCGCTGACGTTGTTACTTTAGGTAATCATGCTTGGAAACAAGTAGAAATCATTTCTTACATGGAAAATAATCCTAATCATAAAATAATCAGACCTTTAAATTTTGCAAAAGATTCTCCAGGAAGAGGGTACATCGTTTTTGACCACAAAAACGGAAAAAAAATTTTAGTTTGTCAGGTTCATGGTCAAACTTTTATTGACTTGCCTCTCAGTAACCCTTTTGAAGCTATTGATACAAGAATATTATCTATCATCAATGATCATGGAATAGATTATTCTTTTTTAGAGGTGCATGCTGAGGTTACATCTGAAAAAAATGGTATTGCTCAACATTATGACGGTAAATTCACTGCCATTTATGGGACACATGTTCATATACCTACTATGGATGCTAGATTACTAGATAAAGGAACTTGTTTTCAAACTGATATTGGAATGACAGGAGATTATAATTCAGTTATAGGCATGAAGAAGGAGAATGCTATAAAAAGAATGAGAACAGGAGATTATAATTACCGTTTAGAACCAGCAGAGGGAGAGGCCACTATTTCAGGTGCGATAATTAAAACAAATATGAAAAATAAAAATTCTATACAATCGATTCAAATTGGTGGTGTTTTAGATCGTAATTTATTATCTTAAATAATGGCTGGTCATTCAAAATTCAAAAATATTCAATACCGAAAAGGTGCTCAGGATAAAAAGAGAGCAAAGCAATTTGCAAAAATTGGAAGAGAAATTCAAATCGCAGTTAAAATAGCTGGTACTGACGTAGAGTCTAACCCTCGCCTGCGATTAGCAATTAGTAAGGCTAGAAGCATTAACATGCCCAAAGAAAATGTTGAGCGCGCTATTAATAAAAATAATACAGATTCTAATGAATATGTCGAAGTAAGGTATGAGGGCTACGGACCTTTTGGGACAGCTTTTATTGTTGAGGCACTAACTGATAATAAAAATAGAACAGCATCAGAAATTAGATCAATTTTCACAAAAAATGGCGGCAATTTAGGAGAGACAGGAAGTGTGAGTTTTAATTTTGATAAAGTTGGAGAGATTCAAGTTAAAGGAGAATTGGCAGACTCCTTATTAGAAGAATTAATGGATATCGGGTTGGAAGATTATTTAAATGCAGATGGCCTCACATTTGTTTATTGTAATTTGAAAGCACTTGCATCACTAGAGAAAAATATGAGAGATAAAAATTTAGAAATAGAGAGCGCTCTTGTTATTTGGAAACCAAATATAACAGTTAAAATTGAAAAAGAAGATGAATTAAATCGCTTAGTAAAGCTAAACGATGATTTAGAGGATAATGATGATGTACAAAATTGTTTTTCCAACTTAGATTTTGATAAATCATTATTAGAAAATTTTAGTGCCTGATAAAGCTTGGAAAAATAGAGAAAGACTCGTTTCTAGATTTTTTGGTGGGATTAGAAATGCACTTAGTGGAATCAATTCAAAAGTCACTCATTCAGATGTGATACATGAAAAATTATTCATAGAATGTAAATTAAGAGCAAAACATTCTGCAGTTAAACTATGGGATGATACTAAAAGTCTAGCTGATAAAGAAAAAAAAACACCTGTGATAGCTTTATGTGAAAAAAATAGACCTGGATTTTGGATAATGGTACATTCAGATGACTTTGAAAAAGTTTCAAAAGAGATAGTCGATACTACAACAGATGAAGATAAGAATTAATTTATGGAAGAAATAGTAAATTTAGCTGCCCTTGAGGGATCAATAGATTTTTCAATGTTTGGGATGTTCATGAAGTCAGACTGGGTAGTTAAATTAGTCATTATTCTTTTGGTTATTTTTTCAATACAGTCATGGAAAACGATTATCCAAAAAACTTTAATGATTAATAAGCAGCGAAAAGTTTCAAAACAATTTGAAAATCACTTTTGGTCAGGAGTATCTCTTGATGAATTATATCAACAAATAGATGATTTTGATCAAGAAAGTTTCTCAAATATTTTTAGAAATATAATGAATGAATACGAAAAATCTCGACAACAAAAAAAAACCATTGACTCTGCTTTTGTTCAAAGACTTTACACTGCTCTTGATTTAAGCATTGCCACAGAAGATTCAAGTTTAAATAAAGGTTTATCTTTTTTGGCCTCTTCAGGTTCAGTTGCGCCATTTATTGGTTTATTTGGAACTGTTTGGGGTATCATGAACAGTTTCCAAGCCATTGCAATTGCCCAAAATACAAATTTAGCTGTAGTAGCACCAGGGATAGCCGAGGCTCTTTTTGTCACTGCTTTGGGTTTATTTGTAGCTATACCCTCAACAGCTTTTTACAACATGATTACATCTAAAATTGACAGTTATTTATCTGAAGCAGAAGTTTTTGGAAAAGATTTAGTAAATATTATTTCTCGACAAGTGAAATAAGACATGAGAAAAAAACACCGACCTATTTCATCAATTAATGTAACACCTATGGTTGATGTAATGCTAGTGTTACTCATAGTATTTATGGTTACAGCACCTTTACTTACTGTTGGAGTTCCAGTTAATTTGCCAAAAGTAGAAGCAAACTCATTAGATGCACAAAAAGAACCATTGGAGATATCTATAAATGATAATAGTGAAATATTTTTAGGAGAAGAACAGATACCTTTTGAGGATTTAATATCTAAGGTGAAGATCATCGCTGGCTCTAATACCGACATAAGAATTTTTCTCAGAGCCGATACTTCAATAAACTATGGTGAAGTAATGAGGGTATTGGGGGCTTTAAACACATCAGGTTTTCTTAAAATAGCTTTAGTTACTAAGAAACCAAGTTAATTGTCCTCTATTTCTATTATAAACCCTTTTAGAAAATTCATTTTCTTTCTTGAAAATGTAAGTTACAAAAAAAACGACTATTATTTCCAATTCATATCTTTTTTAATTCATCTTTTGATTTTGATACCAATGATCAATTTTACATTTCAAAAGGAGATAAGCGATATTCCAATGATTTTACCAGTAGAAATGTTCATTGTAGAGGAAGAGACAGCTGCACCAGAATTTATTGAGGAGGTAAATGAAATAATTCCAACAATGCAAGAGGAGGCTGTTGAAGAAACTGAAGAGGTAATTAAAGAGACATTTGTTGAAGAGCTAATAGTCGAAGAAAACGTTTCAGAGTCAATAGCACCTGAGGTGAAGGAAATTACACCAAATATTACAGAGGAAGAAATTATTTCTGAAGTTGAGGAAGTTTTGAAAGATAATAGTTTAAGTAAAGCAAATGAATTTATCATTGAAGAAAAAATTAATGAAAAGAAAAAAGATCCAGAGGAACTAGCCCCTTCTCCTGTAGAATATGATTTTGAAATTCAAATTAAGCAAAAACCTGAACCTAAAGAAATTGAAAAACCCTTTGATAATTTAGAAATTGTCGTTAAAAAAAAACCCAAGAAAAAAACTTTTAACATAAGCACAGTTCTTAAAGATTTAGAAAATAAAGATAAAGAATTTAAAAGAGAACAAGAAAAAATTGAAGAAAAACAAGAAGAGGTTTTTACAGAAAAAGTGTCGGTCTCTATGACTATTTCTGAGTTAGATCTTTTAAAACAGCAATTGCATGGCTGTTTGAATTTAAATGTTGGTGTCGAAGATTTAAAAAATATAAAACCAATAATTTATTTAGAGGTTAATCCCGATAGGACAGTGAAGAGTGCAAAAGTGGTTAACAAAGAAAGATTAAATGATCCATCATTCAGAACGGCAGCTGAAGCCGCAATGAGAGCTGTTAATAACCCAGAATGTAGCCCACTAATGTTACCTAAAGACAAATATGATTTGTGGAAAGAAATCAATTTTACATTTGATTTTAGTTGGATGTTTGATTAATTAAGAATTGTAAATAAATCCAAAATATATGTTAATATTTAGTTATGATTAAATTTTTCTTAGTATTCTTTTTTATAACGCACAAAACATTTGCAGCACTGGAGGTTACAATTTCTCAGGGAAAAGTTGAGCCGACACCAATTGCAATTACTCAAATTTTTGGTGATAATGCAGATACTTCAAGGTATGGAAATACAATAAGGGAGATAATCTCAAATAACCTCACAAATTCTGGATTATTTTACACTGTAAATGAAGATCTTTACATCCAATCAGATAATTTGGTCGATAAAGTTCCTAGATTTGAGGATTGGAAGCTAATTAAAGCCCAATTCCTTTTGAGCGCTGACGTAAACAAAACTGATAATGGCATACAGCTTAGAATGAGGCTATATGATGTATTTAATGGAACCGAAATAGAAAAACTTCAGCTTACTGTGCCTGATGAAGATTTAATCAGAAGAGTAGGCCACACAGTAAGCGATATTGTATATGAGAGAATAACTGGAGAAACTGGTTATTTTGATACTAGAATAGTTTATGTTTCGGAAGTTGGCCCTTTAGACCAAAGAATCAAAAGATTAGCAATAATGGATCAAGACGGTCATTTAGACAGTCATCAATTTTTAACAGATGGAAAAAATTTAGTATTAACTCCACGTTTTTCTCCTAACAACCAAACTATCACCTATATGGAATATAAAAATAATCTTCCTAGAGTATATATTTATAATTTATTAACTGGAGAAAGAGAAATAGTTGGGGACTTCCCAGGAATGACATTTGCTCCAAGATTTTCTCCAGATAGCGAAAGTGTGGTTATGTCTTTTTCAGATCCCAAGACAGCTAACTCTGAGATTTATTTAATGGATTTAAACACAAGATCTTTAAAAAGATTGACAAATGACTCGGGAATTGATACTTCACCTTCTTTTTCACCTGATGGAGAAAAAATAGTTTTCAATTCTGATAGAGGGGGGAGCCCACAACTATTTATAATGGACAAAGATGGAAAAAATATCAAAAGAATTTCCAAAGGAAGAGGGGTTTATGGAAATCCTGTATGGTCTCCAAGAGGAGACTTAATTGCCTTTGTCAAGAACATTAAACCAAACTTTTATATTGGTGTGATGGATGTCAACGGTAACAATGAAAGAATTATAGTCCAAGATTTCTCTTTAGAGTCCCCCGCCTGGTCTCCAAATGGACGATATTTAATTTTTTATCGACAGCAAAGATCTAACTTAGACGGCACTGGAGGAGAAACTTCGATACATTTCATAGATATCACTGGCTATAACGAAAGAATCATTTCTACTCCTAGAGACGGAAGTGACCCTGCTTGGTCACCATTGCTATAAAATTTTATCATAATTTTTAAGAAATAGCTTAATAAAGACGCAATTTATGTAATAAATGTCTTGATTTAAGTACAATACAATGTTTATTTAACTCAACTATAGTTACGAATATATTTACGCGGAGATAATTATGTTTAATAAATTAATTTTACTTGTAGCTGCAGGCTTATTTTTAGCTTCTTGTGCAGCCACTAATACAGAACAGGGTGGTGCCGTCGACGCTGAAACTTCCAGCGCCAGCTCATCAACTGGTGGAAGCATTACAGCCGGTACTCAAGAGGATTTAATTGTCAATGTTGGAGACAGAGTTTTCTTCGAATTTGATAGTTCTGAGTTAACTGTTGATGCTCAAGCCACATTGGACGCCCAAGCTGCATGGTTAATGCAATATCCTGATACGAATATAACCATTGAAGGTCATGCTGACGAAAGAGGAACTAGAGAATATAACTTGGCTCTCGGTGACAAAAGAGCTTTTGCTGTTTATAGTTACCTCGCACAAGCAGGAATTGATACCAATAGAATGGATTACGTAAGTTGGGGTAAAGAAAGACCCGATGTAATTGGTTCAGATGAAACTGCTTGGAGCCAAAATAGACGTGGTGTTACTTTAGTAACTAACTAAATCAATTTTCTGGGGTGCTCAAATTTTTTTGAGCACCTAATTCTTTATGCTTAAAAAGTTTATTCTTTTAATCTCTATTTCAATTTTTTTTTCTTCACCCTCCTTTTCCTCAAACCATAATTCATTAGAGGTAGACCTAGAAAGGGTAAAAAAAGATATTATTGATCTTCAAAAATTTGTATATAAAAATGAAAAAACTTCAGCAAATAAAGATAACTTATCCTCTGATACAGATACAATCAAACAACAACTTTTATCAATTAATGAAAAACTAATTTCGCTTGAAAAGCAAATGATTGATATGAAAGATGATATTAGTAATTTATATCAACTTTATACTTCTCCTCAGTTTCAAAGTGAGATAATTTTCGATCAATCTAATAATTTAAATATCGATGAAAGCTCAACTAAAATAGTTTCTGAGAAATCTAATGATCAAATCTTAGGCCAGATGGCTCTATCAGACTTAGAAAAAGAAACTATTAATGATAAAACAAATGACTCAATTGAAAAAGATATAGAAAATAAAAAAACTCTTGGGGAATTATCCATATCGAGCTTAGAAGAACAAAAAATATCTCAAAATGAACCGACAGAAGAACAATTAGCAACTTTGAAAGATTTAGATATTTTAATGAAATCAAAAGACTTGGAATTAAATAAACCAGTTATCAATGTATATGACCAAATGCAAATGGCTAAACAAAGCTTGGCAAGCCTTGAAAATCAAAGCGCTATTGATAGTTTATTATTAATAATTGATAGTGAAAAAGTTGACAAAGAAATCCTAGCTGAAACTTATTATCTTTTAGGTAGGACATATTTTATTGAAGGCCAAGTTATTGAGTCGGTCAAATTTTTTGGCTTACGGCATAGAGATTTATCCGAAATTGATAAATTTAGAACTGAAAATTATTTTTGGCTCGGCAAATCCCTTTTTGGTATTGGAGATCAGGAAAATGGTTGCTTGATTATGGAAGATTTAATTTTTTCTGATTTGTATTTAGAAAATATTGAAATTATAGACAATGCAAAAAATCTTCAATTAGAAAAGGATTGCGGATTAATTATTGATTAATAAAAAAAATAACTTACTTCAAAAAAATATAGATAATTATTTAAAGAAAAATATAAAGAAAAATTCAAAAATATTGATCTCAGTTTCATGTGGTTTAGATAGCACTGTTCTTTATAGATTAATTTTAAGCTCAAAATATATTTTAAAAAAAAATATTTTTTGCATAATTTTTAATCATCAAAAAAGAGTCGAAGGTAAATACGAAATTAAAAATTTTATAAAAAAATATAAAATAAGCTCTCCCAATTTATTCATTAAAAATGTTAAAACTAAATCTAAAAGCGCTTTTCAAGAACAATCTAGATTAGATCGTCATAAACAAATAAAAATTATTGCTAAAAAGGAAAAGATAAATGATATATTTCTTGGTCATCATCTTGATGATTTAAACGAAACTTTTTTCTTAAGAAAAATTCAACAATCAAATTTGTCAGGATTGTCAAATATTTTTAAAAAAAATATTAATGGTTTAAATTTCCATCGACCATTAGAAATACATACAAAAAAAGAAATTCTTAATTATGCAAATATTAATTTAATTACATGGTATGAGGATAGAACTAATTACGAATTAGACTATACTCGAAATAAAATTAGATATTTTTTGAATAGGAAATCTTTATCAAAAGTTATATCTAGGGATAGATCCTCGTTGAAGTCTTTGAACTTTATAAAGAAATTACATCTTCAGTACTTTAAAAAAATTGAAAATAACAAATTTGAAATAAATTTAGCTAAGTTTAATATTCTAAATAAGTCCATTAAGACTCACCTAATTCAGTGTTTTTATGAGAATAATTCAAACTCAATAAATAAAGGTATCAGGTCAACAAATATAGCTAATCTTATTAAAACAATTGATAATTATGATACATTAAATAGAGAAATATCAATTTTTAGAGGGAAATTAAGCATTATAGATAAAAAAATTTATATAAATCTTAACTAGGACTTTAAACGTATTTATCAATGACTATATTATAATTATAATTAAAAAATGAAAAATTTTTCCAAAAATATATTTGTCTGGGTAATTATTAGCTTAATTTTATTGGGCTTATTTAATATTTTTAAAAATTCACAAAGAGATTACTCTTCAGTCACATACACCTACTCAACCCTTTTAGATAAGGCACAGAATGGAGAAATTAAGTCTGTTGAGATACAAGGTAACAATATATATGGCCAAACTATGGAGGGTACAGAATTTTCAACATACGCTCCAAGAGACCCAAACCTCATAGAAACTCTGAGTGAAAATGATGTGGCAATTAATGCTAAGCCAGAGCAATCCGGTATGCATCCGTTGCTGAGTATTTTTGTTTCGTGGTTTCCAATGTTATTACTGATTGGTGTTTGGATTTTCTTTATGAGACAAATGCAATCAGGTAAAGGAGGAGGTGCGCTTGGCTTTGGTAGATCAAAAGCAAAACTCCTCAATGAAAATAAACAAAGAGTAACATTTAATGATGTAGCTGGTATAGATGAAGCAAAACAGGAATTAGAAGAAGTAGTTTCATTTTTAAAAGATCCACATAAATTTCAAAAGCTAGGAGCCAAGATTCCTAAGGGTGCATTACTGGTTGGGCCTCCTGGAACGGGTAAAACTTTACTTGCAAGAGCAATAGCTGGAGAGGCTGGTGTTCCATTTTTTTCAATATCTGGATCAGATTTTGTTGAAATGTTTGTAGGCGTGGGTGCAAGCCGTGTAAGAGATATGTTTGAGCAAGGTAAAAAAAATGCACCATGTATTATTTTTATTGACGAAATAGACGCTGTTGGAAGACACAGGGGTGCAGGCCTAGGTGGCGGTAATGATGAGAGAGAACAGACATTAAATCAACTACTAGTTGAAATGGATGGCTTTGAGGCTAATGAGGGTGTAATTATAGTTGCTGCTACTAACAGACCGGACGTATTAGATCCAGCATTATTAAGACCTGGCAGGTTTGATAGACAAGTAGTTGTCCCATCACCTGATATAATTGGAAGAGATAAAATATTAAGAGTTCATACAAAAAAAATCAAAATGGATAAATCTGTAAAAACTATATCGATAGCTAGATCGACACCAGGTTTCTCAGGAGCAGATTTAGCAAATATTGTTAATGAAGCTGCATTGATAGCAGCAAGAAAAAATAAAAAAATTGTTACTATGGATGATTTTGAAGAAGCTAAGGATAAAGTAATGTTAGGTACTCAAAATAAATCTAAAATTATTTCTGACTCAGAGAAAGAAGTTATTGCTTACCACGAAGCTGGCCATGCTCTAGCCAATCTCCACTGTAAACACGCTGATCCTATCTATAAATCTTCTATTATTCCAACTGGTAGGGCTTTAGGATTTGTAATGAGTGTACCAGAACAAGATAAAGTTATTCATAGGAAAGATGAATATCATGATAAATTAGTCGTTACTGTTGCGGCTAGAATAGCAGAGGAACTAATATTTGGTCCTGATAAAATTGGATCTGGTGCTGCAGGAGATATACAGCAAGTTACAAATCTTGCTAGGGCAATGGTAACACAAATGGGTTACAGCGAAAAACTTGGGAGAGTAAGATATACAGGAAATCAAGAAGAAGTTTTTCTTGGTCACTCTGTGACTCAATCTAAAAATATTTCTGAAGAGACTGCTAGGATAATTGATCAAGAAGTAATTAAATTAGTCCAGGACTCTGAAACACGAGCAAGAAAAATTTTGACTGATAATATAAATGACCTGCATATTATTGCCAAGGGACTTTTGGAGTACGAAACTCTTACTGGAGATGAAATAAAGAACTTATTAAAGGGCATCAAGCCTAATAGAGACAATGATCTTTCCTCTGATAGTAGCAATCCCTCTGACGACAAAAAAAAACCAAGTTCAAAAGGTCCTTTACCTTCCTTTACAAAAGATCAAAACTTTCCTCTTCCAAATTAATCTTTTATTAATTAAATAATCTCATGAGACTTTTTGGGACCGATGGAATCCGAGGTGAAGTAGGAAAATACCCTTTAACTGCTGAAAATATATTAAAGCTCGCTAAGGCCTCATCTTTTGTTTTAAAGAAAAATCACTCCATTTCGAGGGTTGTTATTAACAAAGACACTCGACTTTCCAGCTATATTTATGAGCCAGCTTTAACTGCTGGTTTTATCTCTATGGGTATAGATGTTATTCTAGTGGGTCCTCTTCCAACACCAGCATTAACATTGCTAAGTAAGTCTTTAAGGGCAGATTTTTCTGTCATGATTACTGCCTCTCATAACCCATATTATGATAATGGATTAAAATTTTTTTCTAATCAGGGATTAAAAATTACATTTAAAGAAGAGAGAGAAATAGAGGATTATTTTTTTAACTATAATTTTGATAATTTTAAAATAAAGCATGGAAGCTATGGTAAAGCCATTAGATTAAAAGATGCTATTGGAAGATATTCTGAGGTATTAAAAAGAAGTTCTGACAAAAATATAGATTACAGCAAAATAAAAGTTGTTTTAGATTGTGCCAATGGGGCTGCATATAAAGTTGCACCAGAGGTATTATTTGAAATAGGAGTAGATCTTCACACTATTGGCGATAATCCTTCGGGAATAAATATTAATAATAAATGTGGATCTTTATTTCCTGAAAAAGCTGCAAAAATGGTAATCAAGAAAAAAAGTGACATTGGTATATGCCTTGATGGAGATGGAGATAGGATAATTTGTATTGATGAAAAAGGAACCATTGTTGCAGGCGAGGAATTAATATACATAATTTCTAAATTTTATTTAAAAAATAAATCCCTTAAAAAAGGCTCAACAATTATAACAAATGAAATTGCTAATTTTGGGTTAGATCAAGCTTTAAAGAAACTAGGGTTAAAATTAAAAAGGGTAAAAGTTGGAGATAAAAATATTATCCAAGAAATTCAAAAAAATAATTTTTTATTTGGAGCCGAGCCTTCGGGGCATTTTATTTTCAAAGATGACTTACTAATTGGAGATGGTATGACCACTGCGATAAGAGTATTATCGATTTTGTTATTAGAAGGTAAGAAACTATCAGAATTAAAGAAAGGCATTGAATTACTCGAAACTATTGAAATAAATCAAAAAATTGATCGGAGAAAATTCTATCAAAATCAAGAAGCAATATATAGAAAATTGAATTCAATTTTAAAAAAACAGAAGCTTTATTTTAATGTAAGACCCTCGGGTACAGAACCCATTCTCAGAGTAAACTTGCAATATCACAAAAGAAATATAAAAGTAAGTGAGCTAAAAAAACTTAAAAATAATATAATAAAAATAATTTTAAATGCTTGTTAATTCTTTTGATACAAAATACTCTAAAACTGCAGCAAAATATGAAATATTAGACGATAATTTCACATCAATATTAAAAAAAAAGAAAAATTTTACTAGAATTTTTACCTCTGTTTTAGAAAATAAAGAGCTAAATTTATCCTCAGATATACTTTTACGCTCTGATATTACAGGTCAAATCATTAATACAGTTTTAGCGCATGATCATTCATCTACACATCACCTTTATTATATGGGGGATATCTTTAAAAAAGATTTATTAAACAATCAAATTAAACAATTTAGACAGCATGGAGTCGAAATAATAAATTGCCCAAAGTTTGAGTCTTTTGGTGAGGTTATAAAAATTCTTGATAAAATTTTAACAAAATTATTTAAAAAAGAATGTACTTTTATTTTTACTGATCCTAGAATTCAAAATAAAAATACTTATTTATTAAATTCTAAGTCTAAGAAAAGTAATATTGTAAAATTTATAAATATTTTCAAAAAATCCAGTAAATACTCGCATGAATTAAATCTTGATAAAAATTTTTTCTCTCAAGATTACCACCAAGATATATTCTTTTATGTTTATTCAAATATTTCTAAAAAAATTTTGGCTCAAGGTGGTGGGTACCATTATATACATAACAGAAAAAGGATTGATGGTTTTGGATTTTCTTGCAATATAGATAATTTTGCCGAATTAATTTAATGAATAAAGTAGTTATCGGATTACAATGGGGGGACGAGGGCAAGGGCAAAATTGTTGACTACCTTTCCGAAAATTTTGACTTGGTAGCAAGATACCAAGGTGGAAATAACGCCGGTCATACAGTTATTGTTCAAGATAAAACATATAAGTTAAATTTAATTCCTTCAGGTGTAATAAGAGGCAAAAACTGTTTTCTTGGTCAGGGTATTGTTCTAGACCCTGAGCATTTTATGAGTGAATATGATCAAATATGCGAAAAAATTTCAAATCCTCAAATATATCTTTCTTCAAATATTCCACTCATTTTAAATTATCATAAACAACTTGATAAAATTAATGAGTCAATTCTATCTAATGATAATAAAATTGGAACTACGGCAAAAGGTATTGGGCCTGCATATCAAGATAAAGTTGGAAGAAAAAGTATTAAACTTTACGAATTATCAAATAAATCATTATTAGAGACAAGGTTATCTTCAATTAAAAAATTTTATGATCCTATACTAATCTCTTTTGGCGAGCCCCCAATTAATATTTCAGAAAATTTGGATTTATTGATTAATTTTTATACTAAAATAAAAAATCTTATTAAAGATAATGGTGAAATAAAAAAACATTTTTCTAAAAAAAGAGTTTTATTTGAGGGAGCTCAGGGAGCTCTATTAGATTTAGATCATGGATCTTATCCATTTGTCACTTCTTCTAACACTGTATCCTCAAATGTATCAATTGGTTCAGGTCTACAACTAGACTACCAAACAATTGGAATATTTAAGGCTTATGCTACTCGCGTTGGCAATGGACCTTTTCCATCAGAGTTATTTGATGAAATTGGTGACCATATAGCAAAAATCGGCGTAGAGTTTGGAACTGTCACAAAACGAAAAAGAAGATGTGGTTGGCTTGACCTAGTTGCATTAAAATATAGTTGTGAAATTAATAGAGTGAATGAGTTGTGCATAACCAAAGTTGATGTTTTAAATAATTTACATGAAGTAAAAATTTGCAAGACTTATCAAGATAAAAAATATGATGAAATTAACTTTAGTGATAGTAATAATTTAAATTCATTCAAACTCAATGATTCTGATTTTCAAACTTTCCCAAGTTGGGGAAATATAGAAAGTGACAACTATGACAATTTACCTATTAATCTTAAACACTTTATTCAATTTATTGAAGATTATTTAAAATTACCTATTAATATTGTCTCTTTCGGACCAGAAAGAAATCAAACTATCATAAAATAAACTATTTTTTTGGGAGCAGCTTGGTTTCAGTAATATTTTTAATTTCATCTTGAAGTTTTTTAATAGCTTTATTTTCAATTTGCCTAACTCTTTCTCTGCTTATGGAAAATTTTTGACTCAGGTCTTCCAATGTTTTAGGCTCCTCATCCAACCTTCTTGCAGTAAGGATTTCTAATTCTCTTGGTTCTAACTTTTTAACAGCCTGCGAATAAAGTGATTTTCTTTTATCTAACTCATCTCGATCTTCAACTCTTTTTGCAGTATCTATCGTTTCATCTTCAACTTGATCCATCCATTCAGAATCATTTTCATCATTTAAGGGGGTATTAAGTGAAAAATCTTGGTGAAAAACCCTTCCCTCCATTTGTTTTACTTCATCCTCAGTTACTCCAAGATCCTCAGAAATTGATTTAATTTGATCGTTAGTTAAATATCCTTCCTCATACTTTTTAAGTTGATTCCTAAGTCGTCTTAGATTAAAAAATAATTTTTTTTGTGCCGCCGTAGTGCCTATTTTCACTAAAGACCAACTATGTAAAACATACTCCTGGATTGAAGCCCTTATCCACCAAATAGCATAAGTTGCCAACCTAAAACCTTTGTCAGGATCAAATTTTCTAATAGCTTGTATCAATCCTAAATTACCCTCCGATATTAAATCAAAAAGAGGTAGACCATATCCCCTATAACCCATTGCAATTTTGGCAACTAATCTTAAATGGCTAGTTACAAGTTTTTGTGCAGCTTTAGTATCACCATTTTTAAGCCAATCTATTGCTAATTTTTTTTCTTCTTCATCTGTTAGTATTGGGAATTGATTAATTTTTTTTAAGTAGGGGTAAATATCATTTTCAGATGTTATAACCGGAAGTAAATTTTTATTTTCCACGCTCATGATAACTTTAACTCTAAATCTCTCATGTCAGATGGTAGATCGCAAGTAATTTTAATCAATTTATTTATAATTGGGTGCACAAATTCCAATTTGTGAGAATGCAATGCTTGCCTTGGAAAACTTGAAATAAATTCTTTTAATTTTATTGGTATATTGTTCATTTTAAACTTTTGTTCTTTTTCTAAAATATAATTTTTATCGCCAACTATTGGTAAACCTAGGCTAGTCAAATGAACTCTTATTTGATGAGTACGTCCTGTTATAATCTCGCAATTTAATTTACTTATTGAGCCGAAATAATTTTGAATATTCTCTACCTTTGTTAAAGCAATTTTACCCTTATATATTGATGTGTCGAATTTAGTCCTTTGTATCTTATGTCTAACTATGTTTTTATCAATTACAATATTTCTATCTTGTGGCATTCCAAATACAAAGGCTATATAGTTTTTTTTAAGAGACCTCTTTCTAAACATTTCTTGAAACAGTTTTTTAACTTTTTTGTTTTTTGTTATAATGATTAAGCCACTGGTATCTTTATCTAATCTATGAACAATTCCTCTCTTCAAATCTTCGTTATCTTCAATATCAAATATTTTCGATAGACTATTTTGAAGATTAGGATTTTCATCTTTAGCATTTATCGCATGCGTTAATAATCCAGAAGGCTTATTTAATATTGCTATATCATTGTCCTCATATAATATTTCTATTTGAAAATCATCATAGTTGTATGATCTATTCATTTATTAAATGTTAAAAAAAAAGTTTTTATTAAGTATCGTAATATTTCAAGGTATTTTAATAGTTATCGCTATAATAGCAATAATCATAGGAATTATATTAAAGTTCAATTATGCAGATGACGTAAAAGTTTTGTCATTTAATGAGATTGATACTAAAAATATATCTCTTTTTGATGAAAAACATTACCAAAATAAAATTATCAAGGATGAAGTAATTATATTTCAAATTATCGAGTCTAAAACTAACAAAATTAAAAAAGAGATATTAATTGAAAAATAAAATTGATTACATAGTTATTGCTGGATCTTCTGGGGGGCATATTTTGCCTGCATTAAAATTTATAAATGAGCTATCAAAAATTAGAAGTCCAAAAAATATTTTATTTATTACTGATCACATTGGTGAGCATTTCATAGGAAATATATCTAATACAGAAATTGACATTATGAAAATTAATTCCAAAAATAAATTTCTATTTATTTGCAATATAGTCTTTTCACTTTCATTTAAATTTTTTGCAAACAGAAAAATAAATTTAATTGGTTTTGGTGGTTTTATTACTACACCAATTTTATATTTATCTAAAATATTTAATGTTTTATTTTTATCCTCAAATAAAATTTTTATACATGAACAAAATATCGTATTAGGATTGGCAAATAAAATTAATTATATAATTGCAAATAAAGTTTTCATTTCTTTTCCAAAAAATCTTTTATCACAAAAAGAGATATACGTAGGAAATTTTTTTAAGAATAATTTTGATACACTAATCAAAGATAATAATAATTTGATAAAAATCTTACTCCTTGGTGGCAGTGCAGGATCAGTAGAATTAAATAATTTATTAATAAATAAACTTACTAAACTTAAAAAAGAGGATTTAAAAAATATTAGTCTTGATGTTCAAGTACCATTTTCATTTATGGAAAAATTTAAACCAATGTATCTTGATATACTTAAAAATGTAAGTTTCTTTTCATTTAAAAACAACCTCCAATATAGTGATTATGATTTAATAATTTCAAGATCAGGCTCAGGTTCGTTAAATGAAATTCTTTATAGCACAAACTCTGTATATTTTGTTCCACATATTCACTCACGAGATGGTCATCAAAAGTTAAATTTAGATTATTTTAAAAAATATGGACAATCTTTAAATAATTTAAACATTCCTAGGAATAAACAAAAAAGGAATAATCTGTATTTCAATAATTTAATTAATCCCTTCTCAATTAATAAAATGATCTGTTATTTAAATAGATGAAATTCTCAGATCTTATTACCAAAAAAGTCCACATTATCGGTGTAAATGGAATTGGTATGAGTGCTTTAGCGATATATCTAAAAAAAAATAAAATTAAAGTTACAGGAAGTGATATAGCAACAAATTCTAACACAAAACTTTTATATCAAAATGGAATTAATGTAATGATAGGACATAAACCAGAAAATATTAAAAACAAGGATATAATTTTTTATTCATCAGCTATTAAAAATAATCCCGAATTAGATGCAGCAAAAAAAAATAAAATACCCTTTTTTAATAGATCGAAGTTGTTACAACTTATCTGTAAAGAAAAGTTTACAATTATTATTTCTGGATCGCATGGAAAAACCTCTACTACATCACTTTTGGGATATTTATTAGTTTCATCAGGTTTAGATCCTACAATTATTTCAGGCGGTGTTATGAATAATTTTGGACAGAATATTTATCTCACTGATAGTAATATTGTTGTTGTCGAGGCAGATGAAAGCGATGGTACTGTATTTAAATTAAATCCAAATTGCCTAGTATATTTAAATGTTGATAGAGAACACATCGATTTTTATAAAGATTACAATCATTTAAAAAAGAAAATTAAAAATTTTATTTATAAAACCTCAAAAAAATCGAAAGTTTTTATAAATCATGATGATAGCTTTTTAAAAAAAATGAAATATTCCTCAAAAAATATTTTTTCTTTTGGCAAAAATAGGAATTTAACTTACTCATATAAAATAAATAAATTAACTCATAATAATTCAAATATTGATTTTTATTTCAAAGGAAAAAAAGTTATCTCAAATGTGATATCGCCACTATTGGGTGAACACAATGTACAAAATCTGACAGCAGTATTATCTTTAATGCATGAATTAAATATAAAATTAATTAAGAAATCCATGATGCATTACAAAGGAACATTGAGGAGAATGAATGTTCTTGGAAAATTGAATAATTCAACTTTAATTGATGATTATGCCCATCATCCTACTGAAATTAAAAAATTAATTGAGGTCAGCAAGCTATATAAAAAAAGACTTATCTATTTCATCCTTGAGCCACATAGGTTTTCTAGATTAAATGATCTGTATTTTGAATATATTGATACACTTAAGAATGTGAAAAATTTATTTATTTTAAAGACGTATACTGCCGAAGAAATTCTGAAAAGAGGTATGAAAGACTCAAAAAATTTAGTTAATGATTTAAATGTAAGATTTAAACAAAAAACAGGTTATTTAGATAATTATCTCGAAATGTTTAATTTATTAGATGAGATTACAAACGATGCACAAGATAAAATAATTATTGCTGCTGGGGCAGGGAGCATTTCAAATCAATTTAGATTATACCATGAGTCTCGAAGCAAATAATTTTCATTTAAACTATGACTCTTCAAAAGTTTCTTGGCTAAAATCAGGAGGTAATATTTCTAAATTCATTAAAATAAATAATAATGACGACCTTCATAAACTTAATACAATTGAAAATTTTGATAAAAATAAAATTATAACTATTGGAAACTTTTCAAATTTTTTAATTAGTGATCATGGTTACGATGGAGTGGGTATAAAACTAATTGGTGATTATGCTAAAATTTCAATTAAATCAGATCATATACTATGTGGTGCTGGTGTTTTAGATAAATATTTTTCAAAATTTTGTTACCTCCAAAAGATTACCGGATATGAATTTTTATATACCATACCTGGATCAATAGGTGGAAATTTATATATGAATGCTGGATGTTATGGGCAGGAAATAAAAGACAAATTGATAAGTATTATATATTTTGATTTAGATACTTTTGAAATAAATGAAACTGAAATTCAAAACTTAGAATTTGAGTACAGAAAAGGTTTTCAAAGAAAAAATAGTATTATTTTATTTGGTAAGTTTGAACTAGCTTATAGTGATCAAAATATAATAAAAACATTAATGAAAGAATATGAAAAAAAAAGGAATATTTCACAACCTCAGAGAGTAAATTGTTGTGGAAGTATATTCAAAAACCCACCTAATCAGCATGCTTGGCAACTTATAAGATCATCTTTAGATGAGAGTTTTTATTCAGGGCCAATAAGACTCTCGAGAAAACATTCAAATTTTTTTGAAAATGATCCAAATATCAGTGCTAATTTAATAATAAAATTTATTCTAAAAATAAAGGAGAGAGTATATTTAAAGCATAATGTCTTGCTTGAAGAAGAGCTTCAAATTAAATGAGCACTCTGATAAAAAAATTAAAAATAAAGATTATCTGTGGAGGGTGGTCTAATGAAAGACGTATTTCACTTTTATCAGGAAGAAATATTTATAATTGTCTTAAATTAAATAAATTTAATGTCGTTTTTTTTGATTTAAAAAAAAATAATTTAAATAAGATTTTTCAAGATAAACCTGATTTAATTTTTAATGCCCTTCATGGAGAGTTTGGAGAAGATGGCAATCTTTCTCATTTAGCCTATAAATACAACACATTAATAACTCACTCTGATGATTTAACATCAGCACTGTGCTTTAACAAGAGACTTCTTAAATCATATTTAAAAAAGACTTTAAATGTTTCTTCTCCCAGAGAAATAGTTAATTATAAACATATTTCCTTTCCCTTGATCCTTAAACCTACTCGAGGTGGATCATCTAATGGAGTTAAATTAATTAATAATTTAAATGAATATAAAAGAATAAAGCTAAAAAAAGAAATTATGATTGAAGAGGCCATATTTGGTAAAGAACTTACAGTAACAGTCCTAGATGATAGAAAAAAAATTTTGCCTCTAGGTGTAACGGAAATTGAACATGATCAAAAGATATATGATTATGAGGCGAAATACACAAAAGGAAAAAGTATCCATTATTTACCTGGAAGAATTTCAAAAAAAAAATATAAACACCTTTTAGATTTATCTGGTGAAATATACAAAAAATGTAATTGCAAATCTATTGCACGTTTAGACTTCATATTATCTGAAAAAAAAGATCAATTTTATTTTTTAGAGTTAAATACTCATCCAGGAATGACAGAAATATCTTTAGCACCAGAGCAAGCTAAATTCAATAATTTGAGTTATTACAATTTAATAAAAAAAATTATCATTTCTTCTTTATGATACCAAAAATTAAGTACTTTTTTTTAAGTATAGTTTCATTATTAATTTTAATTGTAAGTTTGATATATGTTTACTTAAATTTGAAAGATTATAGTTCAACACCAATAAAATTTGATAATTTTGATTTAAATTCCGATTATAAAATTCAAATATCAAAAAATATTAATGATATAAATAATTTTCTATCTAATTATATTTTTATAGATAATTATCAAGTTTTTAAATCATCAACTGAAATAAGAGTGATTATTGAATTAAAAAAACCTTTTGCAAAAAATAATATTAATAGAGAGATTATTTTTGAGGATGACTCTATAGCTTCTTATTCTTTTTTTGATAAAAGTTTTATTAAATCGATAGCATTAATTGATATTTCTAAAGAGTCATTAAGTATCAATGATTATTTAAAAAAGTCATATAAGCAATTGCAAATGATATTTGATATAATTCAAATAGAATACATTGATGATAGAAGATACAATATATATCTTAATGATAACACAAAAGTAATGTTACCAAAAAAAATTGATCAAAAATTCCTAATTTTTTTAGAAAACAACTTTAATATTTTAAAAAAAAATTCCAAATATAATGAATTTATTGATCTTAGAAATTTTCATGAGAAAACAATTCGTGTAAAATAAAAATTATGGATGAATATAGCACAGTCATCGAAATAGGTTCTTTTTCAATAAAAACAATAATTTTTTCAAACATAAATAGTTCTCCAAATATTGAGGGAATAGGAAAGGTAAATACTCAAGGATTTAATGGAAATGATATAGGTAATTTCGATGAATTTATTGAAAGTATTAAAAAATCAGTTGTTCAGGCAGAAAAACAAGCAAAGTATATAATCAAAGATTGTTACATTTTATTGGCAAATAAAAGTGTAAAAATTAATCGGTATAAAAAAAGTATTAATTTAAATAGTTCTATTATTGAAAAAAATGATTTACGAAATCTTTCTAAAATAAAAATCGAGACTGATAAAGAGAATGTTCAAAATTCTTACACTTCACATTTTCAAATTGATGATGATTTAATAACTGATAATCCAATTGGTTTAACATGTAATAAACTATCAATGATCTTATTGATTTCTTTAATCGATAATAAATTCGCAAATCTATTAAAAAATATATTTCAAAAATTACAAATAAATATAATTAATTTTATGGACTCTACAACCTCATATTTTTTTTATTTAAAAAATAAAAAAATAACAAAAAAAAATTTAATACTTATAGATTTTGGATTTAATCACATAAACTTATTAATGATAAAGAATAACCAAATATCTTTTATTAAAACTCTTCCTATGGGATGCAGATTAATTTCAGATGATCTTGTAAAAATGTTAAATGTAAGTTTTGACTTTGCTGAAAAATTAAAAATTTCAACAATTGACCTCTATGATGAAAGAAATACCTCAATAGAAATCCCAATTTGGGAAGAATTCGGTAATAACATTAAAAATAAAATTGAACATAATTACATAAAAAAAATTATTACATCAAGATTAGATGAAATATTTAATATCGTATTCAGAAGTTTACCTCTCGAAAAAAATTTTTATTCATACCTCTTTACAGGTGGTGGTTCTAAAATTAAAAATTTTGAATTTTATTTTCGTTCAAAATATGGACACGATATACAATTTTTAGAACCCCCAGCTTCTTCAGGTATCCCAAAAGTACTAAATGACTCCAGTTTTATGTCTGTGTATTGTGCCTATTGGCTCTTGTCTCAACAAAACAATGAAAATGATGATTTTTTGAAAAAAATTGATTCTTTTTCTAATAAAATATGGTACAAAAGATTCGTTGACCTACTATAGGTAGATTTTGCGGGGATAAAATGACACTAGATATAGAACCAGTAATTGATCATAAAAACTTGAAACCATCATTAACAGTTATGGGTGTTGGTGGAGCAGGCAGCAATGCCGTAAACAACATGATCCAATCTAATTTGAATAATGTTGAATTTATAGTTGCTAATACTGACGCTCAGGCATTAGAAAATTCATTATGTTTTAACAGAATACAGCTTGGTCTTGAAAAAACAAAAGGTCTTGGAGCTGGAGCCGATCCTTTGGTTGGAAAAGAAGCAGCTGAGGAAAGTATAGATATAATTTCCGAAGAGTTAAGGCATACAAATATGCTATTTATTACAGCTGGCTTGGGTGGGGGTACTGGAACTGGAGCCTTGCCTGTCATAGCAAGTATTGCAAAAAAGTTAGGCATAGTAACCGTAGCTATAGTTTCTACACCATTTAACTTTGAAGGTACTAAAAGATTGAATCTAGCTATTCAAGGATTAGAAGAAGTAAAAAATAATGTAGATACTCTTTTGATTATCCCCAATCAAAATTTATTTAAAGTTTCAAATGAGCAGACATCTTTTGCAGAAGCTTTTAAAAAAGCGGATAACGTCCTTTTTGATGGAGTTAAAGGATTAACAGATTTAATCACTCAACCTGGATTAATTAATCTAGATTTTGCTGATGTAAGAACTGTAATAAAAGAAATGGGATTTGCAATGATGGGCACTTCGATTGCTGAAGGTGACAACAAAGCGGTAGAGGCTTCTAATTTAGCTTTAACAAATCCACTTATTGAGAACATAGATATGAATACTGCTAAAGGTGTGATTGTTAATATATCTGGTGGAAATGACATGACACTATTAGAGGTTGATCATGCCGCAAATATAATTCGACAAAGTGTTAATCCAGACGCAAATATAATTTTTGGTTCTCTTATAGATGAGTCTTTGAAGGGTAAGTTAAAGATAAGTATTTTTGCTACTGGTATTGAGGCTACAGGAAAAAAGATTTTATATTATCCTGACTCAGAGAGCCCTTCAAAATTCAGCTCTTTACATAATAAAGTAAATGATGAGCTAGAACCAAGATTAAATACTGATAAAAACTTTAATAAAAATGAATTTGATAATTCCTATGAAGGTTCTGGTTATAGCAGTAATGTTGAGACTGAAGCATCAAATGAGATATTGGAAAAATTAGAGAAAGATGATAGTTCCCTATCAATTTCGGAAAAACCACAAGAAAGTCCTGTTAATTTCAAAAATCTTGAAGAAAAAAAGAAAACAGGTTTTTTTAGTATGCTTTCAAACCTTATGTCTTCAAATGAAAAAATAAAAGACTCAAACAGTGATGAGCTTAAAATTTCTGAAAAAAAACAAAAAACTAAGAAAGATAAGACAGACCCTAATTTGTTTCTTTTTAATGATGTTGTAGACGATAATAAAGAGGCCAATAATCAAGACGGATTGGAGGAAATTTCCCAAATTTCAGATATAAGCTCTGAAAACGATATTGAAGAGGACATAGACACTCCTTCTTATTTAAGAAAAGGGTCAGGACAATAGATTTTACCTAATACAAAGTTTTACATTAATAAAGTAATACATTTGAACAATATTCTTAATATATTTAAGATAATTAATGAATAGTCTTACTTTATCAAAATCTATTAAATTTGATGGTGTTGGCCTTCATACTGGAATTAACTCCAGTATTACTCTTAAACCTGCCAAAATTAATTCGGGTATTTATTTCAATAGAATAGATAAAAATACTATCATTCCTGCTAAATGGAATAATGTTGTTTCAACCAAATTCTCAACCAATTTAGGAGTTAACAACATTGAAGTTAAAACTGTTGAACATTTACTGAGTGCATTAGCAGGACTTCATATTGATAATTGTGAAATATGTATTGATAATGTTGAGGTCCCTATTTTAGATGGAAGTTCAAAAGTATTTGTTGACGAGATCCTAAAAGTAGGACTTTCAGAACAAAAATCTTCTCAAAAAATTTTACAAGTTTTAAAACCCGTTAAATTTAAATGTGATTATGGTTTTGCTGAACTTTTACCAAATGAGCTTGATCAAGAAGGTTTAAATATTAATTTAGAATCCTCTTTTGAAGGTAAATATGAAGACCAAGACATAAAAATAAGAAACTTAAATGGAAATTACATTGACTCAATTTCCAAAGCCAGAACATTTGGATTTTTTCATGAAATTGAATATATGAAATCACAAAATTTGATTAAAGGTGGCTCTCTTGATAACGCAATAGTTATTAAAGATAAAAAACCTTTGAACAAAGAAGGATTAAGATATGAAAATGAATTAATGCGTCATAAAGTTTTAGACGTAGTTGGCGATCTCTATCTATCTGGATATTCAATAACAGGAACTTATAAAGGATATAAAACAGGTCATTATATAACCAATAATCTTCTTAAAGAGCTATTTAAGTCAGACCAAAATTATTCTATTTATCAGGTCAATTAGACCATTTTTTTAGGATTAGTATAATTATCAAATTCTTTTTCAGTTAAATTAGTTAGTTCTAAACATGATTTTTTTAAAGATATATTTTTGTTATAAGCATTTAAGGCAATTTTAGAGGCTAAATCGTATCCAATAATTTTTGTTAGGGGCGTAATTAACATAAGTGAGTTATTAAGCAGTTCTTTGATTTTAGATATATTAGCTTTTATTCCCCTTAAACAGTTCTTATCAAAAGATACCATTGCATCACTTATCAAATTAATAGCATCAAGAGTGTTATGAATAATTATTGGGTTATAGACATTTAATTGGAAATGTCCTTGAGTACAGGCAAATGTAATTGAATTTTTCAATCCTAATGTATGCGCACACACCATTGATAACGCTTCGCATTGAGTTGGATTGATTTTTCCAGGCATTATTGAGGAACCTGGCTCATTAGCTGGTAAAATTAGTTCTGAGATACCACTCCTTGGTCCTGAAGATAGAACTCTAATATCATTAGCCATTTTAAATAAAGCACTTGTCAATATTTCAATTCCAGACATTGTTTCAATAAATACGTCATGTGAGGCAAGAGCCTCATATTTATTCGGAGAGCTTTTAAAAGGGAGTTTTGTAAATTTTTTAAGATAATCGATAAATTTTTTATCAAAGCCTTTGGGTGAATTAATTCCAGATCCAACAGCCGTTCCACCTTGAGCCAAATAAAAGAGTTTATCTAAACTTTTTTTAATTACTGACTCTGCATAATTTATTTGTTCATGATAAGCTAAAAATTCATTTGATAACTTAATTGGGGTTGCATCTTGGGTATGAGTCCTACCTATTTTAATAATTTTTTCAAATTCATTTGTTTTCTTTTTAAGTGTTTTTTTAATTTGAGTTATCGCTGGTATCAATACCCTATGAATTGCCAAAACAGTAGAAATATGCATAGCAGTCGGGATGGTGTCATTAGAAGATTGAGATTTATTTATATGGTCATTAGGATGTAATGGTGAATTTGTTGGCAATTTTTTTCCCAAAAGCATATTACTTTTATTAGCTATAACTTCATTTATATTCATATTTATCTGAGTTCCTGATCCAGTCTGCCACACGACTAAGGGAAATTGATCATTAAGCTTTTGCTTTATAATGAGATCACATACTTTAGAAATAACTTCCATGTGTTTTTTTGACAACAATTTGAATTCATAGTTTGCGCAAGCACACGATTTCTTTTGTAAAGCTAAAGACTCAATAAATATTTCATGAAAATGATATTTACCGACTCCAATCTTAAAATTTTCAATTGACCTTTGGGTTTGAGCTCCCCATAGCTTAGAACTTTCTACTTTGACTTCTCCTAAGCTGTCTTTTTCTATTCGAAATTTGACCATAAACAATAAATACTATATATCACACACAATGAAAAATATTTTATTAATTCGACATGGGCAAAGTGAATGGAATAAACTAAATCTATTTACTGGTTTTAAAAACGTAGATTTATCTGAGCAAGGTATAGATGAGGCCAATAAAGCGGGCCAAAACTTTAAAGATCTAGGCTTAAGTTTTGACATTGTTTATACGAGTGAGTTAAAAAGAGCCCAAGATACTGCAAAAATCATTCTTCAAAATTTAGATCAATGGGATCAACTTAATTCCAATAATAAAATTATTAATAATATTAACCTAAATGAGCGAGATTATGGAGATTTGACTGGGTTAAATAAAAAAGAGACTGCAGATAAATTTGGCGAAGAACAAGTTCATAAATGGAGAAGAGGATATTCAGATCAACCACCTAATGGAGAGAGTTTAGAAGATGTTGTAAACAGAGTGAAAACTTACTTCAATGAAGAAATTATTAATACAATTAATAATCCAAATTATGAAAATATTTTGATAGCAGCACATGGTAATTCTTTAAGGGCACTTCTTATTGTTATGAGTATTTACACTTCTAGTGAAATTAATTCAGTTGAACTATCAACTGGTGTACCTATCCATGTTATTTTTGAAGATAACATTTTTTCTTTAAAATAATTATTTGATTGATACCCCACTAATACTAGCACTATTTTCTTATTATGTAATCATGTTCATAACACCTGGTCCAAATAATGCTATGTTAACTATGTCAGGTTTGAAATTTGGTTTTAAAAGATCATTACCTCATGCTATTGGGATCTCATTAGGTCATGCGGTTCAAGTATCAGTAGTTTGCTTAGGCCTTGGTATTTTTTTAATAGAATATCCTGAATTTCATACAATTTTAAAATGGCTTTGTTTTGGTTATTTACTTTTTTTGGCTTATAAAATGCTGGGATCCTTTAAAGATTATAAAAAAGACTCAGGTCGACCATTAAAAGCTTATGAGGCAGCTCTTTTTCAATGGATCAATCCTAAAGCTTGGACAATAGCTTTAACTGTTGCTTCAGGGTTTATGCCCC
>MDTD01202039.1_pt1 | contig 27352 bp, 12 predicted proteins | sample 811221 | NCBI WGS metagenome assembly MDTD01 (sample SAMN05326646, study PRJNA326480) | marine metagenome | isolation source: seawater | place: Pacific Ocean: South West | collected 2011 | reverse complement strand
GGATAAAATCGTGTACGCCTGCGGGACCATCCATGATCGGTCGGGCTTCAAACGGTAGATTCATGTACAGCGGCTTGGGCGCACCTGCTTTGAGTAACGTGTCCTGCAAACCGGCGATACGCTGATCCACCACCCAACACGAATGAACCGAATTGGCCACGCACACGCGCTTCCGCCCCAGGCTCAGTAAATGCTCAGCCTGCATGCAGCCACCTTCATAGTAGTCCACACTCACGTCCGCGCAGTTCACATCCAACCGACCAAGCCCATCCAACGTCACCACCGGGAATTTGCGTTCCATCAGACTCTTGAGCTGCAGGTGATCGCCTGTCTCACTGGGCATCAGAAACAAACCATCCATCCGACGGTCATCCAGCCAGTTGATCTGCTTGTCTTCCATCTCCGGATCGTTGGGGTCAAAGGTGATCAGCAACATGAAACCATTCTTGCGTGCCTCAGCCTCAAACGCCGTGGCAATGCGTGTCGTCGGTTCTATGTCCTGGGCGGTGCTGATCATGCCCAGCGTGTTGGACTTGCCACTAACCAGACTCCGGGCAGTAAGATTGGGACGGTAACCGAGCTTTGCCACGGCATCCATGATTTTTTCACGCGTCTTTTCCGACACACGACAGTCCGCACGCTTGTTAAGCACACCAGAGACAGTCGATGGTGCCTGGCCGCAGTACTTGGCGACTTCCGTAATCCCAACACGTGAACTTTTTTTCATGGTAGTCGTCATTATAGACTCCTGACCGTTGCTTTTCATCACTGATCCAAACCAGCCATTCGCAGCGCGTAGCTTACTGCGCCTTTTCCGATTCAACGGGCGACCAGAGATACCCCCGGCGAAAGAGTCCGCCGACATCCGCATCGTTGTAGACACGAATGGTCATCTGGTTGGGCTTGCCGGGTCTGATCAAATCCGTGACATCAACCTGGAAGTGATTGTTATGCGACCACCACAGATCATGCTTCTTGTGCCCGGCAAATTGGCCATTGACCCAGACCCAACCTTCATTGATGATGCCTCCCAGGTACAACTGGACCGTCTTGTTAATCTTGGAGGCATCGACCTCAAAGCGAGTGCGATACCAGGCATAGCCATCGTAATCATGACCTTTGGAAGTCAAAGGCTCTTCCTGTTGATCCCAGAGCAAAAACGAATCGCGCGTCTGCCAATCAGCATCGTTGGTATCGGCTTTGAACCACTCACCGATGATGCCTTCGTCATAGCGGTCACGTTGGAACTTCATGGTTCGAGGTAGTGCTGTAACCAGATTGCCAACTTTGCCATCAAATCGAGCTTGATGTTCAGCAAAGACCTTGGCACGACCTTCCGCAAAATACGGGCGTGTGAACCTGGTCTCCACCTGCATTAAAAACGTCGAAGCCTCATGCAACTGCTTCTTGAGTTCAAACATTTCAAGAGCATGTTGCTCGGCCAACACCCAATTCATCTGGCTCTCCGCTTGTGTCATCTTCGCATAAGCCATCAGGTGATCCGCAATGAGCAAAACCACCTTGAGTCGTTCCTGTTGCTCCGTCGTGGCATGCGCCATGGAGAGTTCATAAGCATGTTCAAGATGCTTGCGAATCTTCTGGACAAACGCAACATCGTAAACATGGTTTATCAGAAAGTCCTCATGCGCCTGCGTCGTCGTTGCGTCGAGCTTCTGTTCACAGGCATCCCACCAGGCTTGCACGTAAGGTCCGACCTGATCGCCGAAGAACATGCTGTAAAACTCCTGCTTCAAAGCATCAACATCCGCATCGGCATCCCAAAGCAATTTTGCTGTGATGTAGTAACTGATCCAGGTCTGCATAAAGGCTTTGCGGCCTTCACGACTCATGCCCTTAAGCCCCATCTTGTGATACATGGGAATGTTCACCGCGCTGTTGGCCACATCGCGCTCCGGCACGAACATGCCCGTGAGTAAACCCGGGTTGTAGTCATACATCACCACATGCGGCGTCTTCTTAAGCCATGTCTTGACAATCTTGACCAACTCCTGACGCCGCCAATATGGACTGCTATTGTCGTGTAACACGTCCGCGGAGATCGGTGCGAGTAATACCATGATGTTCTCCGGGATATCCACATTCAAGGGTGGCATGATGCGATTGGAGTATGCCATCGTTGATACATATTTATCCGGGAAAACTCGGGCAAGGTCTGCAGCGAAACTGAAAAATTCGTCACTCATGATCTTCCCATGCACATAGCGTGGCACGGAGATATTCATGGACTGCATCGGGAATTCTTCACAAAAACAATACGGCGCTCCATCCGGCGGGCTGATCCCCAGTCCGTTGGATGCCACATTCACCATCTTGCGTTGACCTGCAAACGCATCCTTGAGGTTGGCAATACTCTCCTTGAGTACATCCGGATTGGGCAGACAAAGCATGGCGTGACGCTCATACATTTTGGAATGCACCATTCGCTTGCCCTTCTTGTCCATCGCAAAGTATTCGGGATGTTCCTGGAAGTACTCACCGGGTGGTAGCAAGAATCCCAAAAAGCCATCACCCACCGTGGGATAAAACTTGGCATGATTAAAACCAATTTTCTCACCCCATTTCATGTATGCCTTGCGTTCATCTGTCGACGTTGGGATCCAACCTGACAGCCAAATATCACGCACCGCAAAGTCCGGCTTGCTGGTGATGTTCATGGGTTTGAGCGAAACCGTCTTGGATTGCGGAATCACTTGCCCCCACTTGCCAGGAAAGAACCAGCGACATCCCAGTTGTTCAAGCAGGCGGTAGGCACCGTAAATCGTCCCGCGGTAAGGACCATCCTGATTACCACCGACGAATAACTCATTACCAATCGACCGCAGCACAAAGCCCTCTTCATTAAACGCATCTTTCCGCGGTGCTGGGTCGTAGCCACTTGGGATGGTTACACCCAGTGATGAAGCACGCTTGCTATGACCGACCCATATTCGGATCGGGTGTTCGTCTGGTATCACCTGTCCTTCAGTGATGATTGGTAATCTTGCACCGCTGATCTGTTCGACGATGTCCGCGATGACATTGGCAGCTTCAGTCGCCTGCTTTTGCTGCTGAGCCACAATCATAACCGCGTTGGGCTTACCTGCTTCCACCAGAACCATCTCAGCCAGCAGAGAATTGCAACTCACAGCCAACACCACACACATGGCTAACCACAAACGACAGGTCTCAAAATGCATTACTTTCACGAGGATACTCCTGGCATGGCTCTTATTGATGATGAATCGATACACCGAAAAACAAAGTTTTTTCATCTCAACCGTGCTTCATATCAGATCACTTAATCCGCCGACTCGTGGCAGGTCCGGGCAAAGCATCGGAATGTCCACGGGTTGTCCTGATTTAAAACAGGTGTTGGCAGCAATACCGATCAAGGCAGATGCGATGCCCTGCTGGTAACCTGCCACACGGGCGTGCAAATCCACCGGCGGATCAGCTGCAAAAAGCTGTTGCTGAATCAACGGGTCACTCCCACCATGACCGCCCGTATTCACATCGATGGGAATGTCATAAGGTTTGGCAAAATGAGGTCGAATTGTCAGTCTGGGAATAACCTTGGTTTTCTGACTTAAAGGATTAATACTCGGCGGCACATCTTCGTCAGGGACATGCATCTCTGAAAACTCAAGACGCCCCTTGCTGCCGTTAAACACCACGTTGATACCTTCGCAGGGCAGATAACAATTCAGCGAATAGTTCAGGACTGTCCCACTGTTGTATCGCACCAACACCGACATGGAATCTTCAATATCAATGTCTGCAGCAAAAACATTGCGGTCACGTTGATAGCCATCATACTTTTCGTTGTCCAGGTAAAGCTGTTTCAAATCATCATCCGCAGTCAAGTCCAACGCAAAAGGATCGTCGGTGTTGTCCTGTCCGGTGTAACGATCCGCGGTGACATGAATGCCGCGGCGATTGGCATTGTCCTTGCCATAAAACGCCAATCGCCCCATGGCAAAGACGGTTTGCGGGATGGCATTGATCCACCAGTTAACCAGGTCAAAATGATGCGTTGATTTATGTACCATCAACCCGCCGGACTTTTCTTTTTCACGATGCCAGCGTCGGAAGTAATCCGCACCATGTGAAGTGTTGAGCATGTACTCCATATCGACATGCAGAATCTGCCCGATCACACCCGATGCCAACTGCTGATGCACCATCGTCGGGCCTGCGCCCCAACGGTAGTTAAACGCAACAAAGAGCTGACGGTCGGTACGTTCAATCGCATCAATAATCTGATTGCATTTGTCAGCATCCGTGGTGATCGGTTTTTCAGTGATCACATCACAGCCCATCTCCATCGCGCGGATGATGTACTGATGGTGATAGCAATCCACCGTGCAAACGATCACGACATCAGGCCGGGTCTGCTCGATCATCTGAGAGAATTCGGCATCGGAAAATAAAGGCAGCGCGGGGCAGTCAAAACGGCCCTGCAAATCCCGCTGAGCATATGCCAGTCGACCTTGATTCACATCACAGAGTCCAACCAATTCAGCTGATTGCTGATAGGTCTCACAAATCGGATACGTGAACATCCGAGCACGGCCCCCCACGCCAACCACAGCATAGCGTTTGCGTTTTATGGGCGATGTCGTTGACATACTGCAGTGAGACTTTGCCTGAAGTTCGGTTGTCATCACTGAACCTCCAATGCACTTTCAGGCACGAGAATATTGGGAGAGACCGACAGGGCGTGCGGGACATTGAGCATACGCATCGGTGTATAACTCTTGTATCCCCAGAACGACCAGACCGTCCCATCCTGACCTTGAGGCACATCGACCACGACAATGCCGCGTTGTCCATTCATGTCGACTTTCTGCCCCTTGTTGTTAAACAGGGTGATGGGTATGACGCCAGCTTCGAAGAAGGCCAGGGTTTTCTGCCCCTTGGGAATGTAAAAGTACATCCGACTGCAGACATCCGCTGAAACAAACGGGTTGACCATGGTGGTATAAACTGACTGTGGCAGCTTCAAGAGGCAGAAGGCTTTCTGGTCATAGACTTTCAGCGAATAGACTCCGGGCTTGCTGACGGGAATGACGATCTCCTGCCACTGACCATCGGCAGGGAAATATTTTTCATACACCGTCTTGCCATCGGCATCGACCAGCGTGATCGGATCACCAAGATGGTTGGGATTCTTGACCGGCCCCGCACGAAAGTCAAAAGCCAACTCCGTCATCCCCTCGGAGATCAGGATTTTAAATTCCAACTCACCGGTGGACATCTTGACCAAATGACGTTTATCCGTTGTGGTGTCCATGGGATCATCAGGCAAGGTGACATAATCACCGGTATAGGATTGTGGCTTAAAGTCCAACGGTTTGTACTTTGCCAACCCATCGATGAGCATCTGATCAACTTGCTCGGACGTGTAAGGTGTTGCCTGCTGCCAGGACTGAGCCGTCGGATCTTTGATTGGCCAGAGCGCTTCCAGTTCAGTTTTATGCTTATTCTCACGACGATGGATGGCCAACTGATATATCCGGTAGCTATGCACCATGGCCGTGTCATGCATCTTCCAGACGTGTTCGAGCAGCTGCTTCATCATAGCCAGACTTTCAGGCGTATTGGCTTTTTCCTTTTCGTAATCATGAAGCAAAGCCAGGTACTGCACGTATAAAACCATGTCACGCAAACGAGCCTGCACTGCCGGATCACTGGTCATGCCCATCGCTTCCTGAATGTTCGCAAAACACGTTGCCAATTCATGATCACTTTGCAGGTAATGATCCGACCAGCGATCAAACAATCGGTTCATCGGAGAGGATGCTTTGCCAAAGGCAGTTTGGCAGAATGAATCGATGATTTGATGTGGGTCACTTGTCGAATCCCATGCCATGTGTGCCAGCGCGTAGAGTATCCAACCCATTGAACCGCTGCTGTGACTTGATTCCAGGGCGATCATGCTGACATTGTTTTCCCGCCAATGATCCAGTTGTGTCAAGGCAGATTCGTTAAAACTGAATGTCGGGCGACACATTGTCCAATCCGTCACCCCCCAATAGCTGTAGATCGAAAGCATCTTGACTTTGCGTGACCAGGCTTCGATGAACTGCTGTCCATTCATCCCGGTTCGATGCAAGCCATAGGGAACAAGTGAGACGATGATGTTGGACTCCAGGTCAATGCCTGGAACAAAGGCATGTTCGTTGTAAGCATAGAGATTGACGAATTTCCCCGGGAATTTTTGAGCAACGGCTTTGGCAACTTGATTGGCGCAGGTGAATACGCGGTCACTGACGCTGCCGAGTTTCAAGCAGTCCGGGCAGGTGCAATGTCCCCCACCGTCAGCCGGGTCCACGGACGTGGCAAAAGACAACGGGCCATTGGGATCACGCTTGATGGCATCAGCCAAGGTATCCAAACGCCATTGCGTGTAAAGCGCTAGCACATCGGGATTGGAGACACAGAATTTCACGCCGACAGACCAAGGTTGGCGTTTACCATCGATCATCGCAAGATATTGTGGATGTGCTTCAAGTTGCTCGCGGAAGGTTTTGTTGAAAGCTTCACCGGTGTGACCGCCCAGTTTGATCGGGCCGTTGTATCGCATGCGGCGCATCCACTGTTCCCAGTGACGCTGGATTTTCATTTCCGGATCACCAGCATGCTTGCCCCCAAAGCCACCGGTCCCAAAGAATGTCCGGGTGAGAAACTGGGTTTGGTAAAGCTTGTCGACAGATAACTTCACCGATGACCGCGACGGGATAACCGTCCACTTCTCACTGGGTAATAACCATCGGACGCCGAGCAATTCGAGATAGCTGTAAAGACCGTTGGCAATGGCCAGGTCGGAATGACCAACGATCCACATCGGGCCTTTGCCATCACCAAAAACGTGATACGCCTGGCTGTTGTGCTCAGTCAAACCGGCAATGGTCGCAGGCAATCCTTTGGCACCCGAACGTGCCAGGATAATATCCGATTCACCTTGTGGCTTATCCGATGTCACCGCCTGGTACTCTCTGCCCGTGATGGCTTGCAGATGTGCCAGCAGGTCATCCACCGCCAGCTTCAACTCACTGCGCATTTGATCCGGTGTGCGGACGGTGTCATCCGCCCTTGCCTGCCAACCAGGACACAGCACCATCACAAGCAACATGAAGGAAAGCCAAGACTTGCGGGACTTGAAGATGATGTCCATAAGATTCCGACTCCGGCATCCGGGTGTATTGAGAAAACAGGATAACAAATCGCCCTTGATGTATCGTTTCATCATAATCATTCCTTGTTTGGATTCAAGCCTTTTTCAAACATTCTTTTGCAACCGGAAAATTGGTACAGGTTAATCGGGATGGCGATGGGTCTGATAGTCTATCGCCTTGAGCAGCCCTGCCTGATGTGCCTGATGGGCGAAGCGCGACAGTGCCCGGTAACTCATGGCAGAGAATTTAGGGGTCATTGCGTACGGCTCAAGTGCTGGCGTCCCCGGGGTGTAAAGCAACATCGGCAAGCTGGGTTTGTCATACCACTGCTCGAGAATCATCATGCCCAATTCAAGCATGTGTCGATCCCCCGTCAGTTCGTAACCAATCCCCAGCGCGTCGGTGAGCATCCCCGCCAACTCAAGGGGATAGCCTTCGTCCAGACAGTCTTGAATGTGAGGCAGGATGTCTGTCATTAGTTTGCGGATCCATTGCCTGGCATCATCACGATCAAACTCACGGGCATAGGTGTCAACCGCTTCGACCATACTGGCATAGCCGAAAAAACCGGTGACGATCTGTCGATGAATGTTATCACCGGGTAAGGCACTTGAAAGTTTGATGTCAGTGGTCTGAGCATTGCGGTCATAAGTCAACAGGTAATCCATGATTCGATCCAGGCGATCGACGCCCCGGGGTTCGCGGGTGAATGCTGCAACATGAACCAACGCCAATGCCGCCCAACCGATCTCTCGGTTAAAGCCCAATAGCAATGGGCCACGGACTTCATCATCGAGATTTCGGATGATGGTTTGCGCCAAGGCCATGACCACTTCCAGAACATCGGGATCGCCGGTCATGCGGTAATACGTGAGCAATCCCTGCGTCCAGAGATGGCTTGGATAGGCGCTGGCAAAGTTGTGGTACGCCGAGTGCGCGGGCATACCGTGATGTTGCCAGGGGTCGGAACTCTGCCAGACGAAATCGATTTCAATGTTATGCCGAACCGCATGCCGGAGTTTATCCCAGAGTGCGCGATTGCCGGTGCGCAGAAGGTCCTGACTCAGGGCGTGAATGAGGTCATATTCGTTGTTATTCCAGATCGGTTCATAGCGACTGTCCCCTGCCAGGGCATTGTCTTGCGACACGAGCGGGTTAAAGGGATTGGGCGCCATATCCGACGGACGTCTGCGTGGACGCTGACCTGCTTCGAGATAGGTTCGTTCGTAGTTGTAATCCCGGCCGTCCCCCAGGTCGGTCATCCCGCGTGCAAAATTCACACTGACAAACTCACGCAGGGAGCGATTCACACGACGATTGGTTGAAAGGTCCAGCGTTCGATGAATGTCACATTCCTGACATTGGCGAACCCACTGTGGCAGGACATGGGCACGGCCTTCATGTAGCAGCACGTCCAACTGTTTCTGAATCGCAGACGATTGAATGTTCGAGCCATCGCCCTGCCAGGGATTGGGGGTAAACGCCAGCGTGATGGTATGCCGTCGTGCCCTGCCTTGAGGTAGAAACAGCGGCTGAGCCTCCTTGGGCCATAATGAAATGTCGACCTTGCCATCGTGAATCTGCATCTGTTTGGGATGCATCATCGCCATCTCATGAAGCTGGAAATAGGCTGCACTGTCTGCCGCACTGACACCGGCCCAAGGCTGGGTGAAATGACTTCCCTGCAGCAAGTATCTTGGCAACGGTTGGTCATCACCCAACATTTTTCGATCAGTGACATACGGACGCGAGAACATGTCATTGGCTTGAATCGTCACTGGTTCAACTGTCTTAACCAGCTTGGGTGTCGCCATGATGCCATGCTGTAACTGCTCAAGAATCGTGGGCGCTTGGTCAGATCCGGTGTTTAAATCCAACTGACAGATAATCTGCTCGACAGCAGTCTCTTCGTCTCCCCGGTCATTGTGAATGAACATGTAATCCAACCGGACCGCTGGATGATTGGCCCACATCTCGACATCCAACCGATAGCCTAAACGATGTTGCCCCTGGACGGTTGCATGATGACCGTGGACGCGAACGCGCTTACACATCGACGTGTCACAAAGCACTTGAATCCAACCGGTGTCACAATGCAGTGAACTGGCCTGATCAATGATGAACTGACATTGCTTTGCCTGCGTTATCCATTGCCGCCCCATGCTGGCAAGTTGCTCAATCGGTCCATCCTGCCCTGCTTTGAGTTCAATGCGAACCAAGCCGTTATCCAGTATCGCTGCCTGTGGTGCGCCAGCCGGTATCTCAAACATGCCTGTTGAATTGGTATCAGGTCGGGCAGACGACAAGGCCATTGACACCGAAGATTGGGGTGACGCTTGATGCGATTGAACGACACGATGCTGCCCGTGACACGATGTTTCAAATCGGATTTCGGCCCATCGCAGAGAACCATCAGGCCATGTCTGCAAAGGACGCACACCCGCTTCAAGCAGTTGCCCATCAGGCGTCTGCACTGCAATGGGTTGGTCTGCATACCCCCAGCCTTGGGGGAAACAACAGCCTGCGACAACGGGCACATTCACCGCATCACGCATCGGCGCGACCACGTCAATGATGGGTTGATCCAATGATTGGATGGCTTGCTGCTGATTCATCCCAAGACTCCGAGCACAACATGAAATTTTAAACTTGTGGTTGCTTTTTATCTTGGCAGCATGATATACTCCAGGAATTAAATAGCAAGGATGAAACGAATCATCAAAGCGTTTTTTGCAAATTTTTCTCCTGCCAACCCCGTGTGATTCTCTCACCGGTTGCCGGTTGACAAGCAGGTTGCAGCCTTTGGAGTCACGCAATCATGTCCATCACTTCCGCCCCGATGACCGATTCCATTGACCGCCGGATGACAACCTGGCAGCCGCGACATGGCATCAGTTATCTCTGGGTGCTCAATGACGATTGCCCGGATCATGTCATCGATCAAATGGTCGACGGCTTTGCCAAACACGGCGTTTCGAGCGTCTGTCTTCACCCCAGAAGCGGGCTGCTGATTCCCTATGGGAGTGACGATTGGTTTGATACCATCAAACGGATCATTGAAAAATGTGATGCCAAAGATGTGGATGTCTGGCTGTACGATGAAGATCCCTTTCCCAGTGGCGCTGTCGGTGGGCGCATCACGGCTGAATATCCGCAACTGGCAGCACACCAGATGATCAGTCATACAGCGGATACTTCCAACATTCACGAAGGAGCTTTCTGTTTCCCGACAGGCAAGCTTCTATGGTGTGGCATTGTCAATGAGCAAACCGATCACACCCGGGACCTGACAAGCAACGTGGGCATGATCCGGCGCAAGTGGACCATCCTCGATCCGTGGGACAGCCGTCACTACTATCCGAACCTGCCTTTGTACGAATGTCCACGTGCGTTTACGACGCATGAGCAGTTTGCCATCCGCATGCCCGTGTTGGGTGAACATGAAAAACTCATCGCCATCATTGCCAGGCCTATTGCTGGTGATCATGAACATTGGGAAAAGCTACCTGACTCATTGAATCCACGGGTAACGCAATTATTCCTTGAGATGACGCATGAGCGATACGCTGCCAACGTCGGAGAAGAGTTTGGTAAACGTGTGACAGCAATGTTCACCGATGAACCGAAAATCTACGATCCGATTGCATGGACGCCGGGACTTTTTGAGTCCTTTGAACAAACCTTCGGCTATGATCTGCGTCCCAGACTTTGGCATCTGTTTGATGACAATGCTCATAACGCTCAGCGGAGTTTAACGCGGCTGCATTACCGGGATTGGTGCCAACAGCGTTTTGCAGACGCCTGGCTTAAACCGGTTTCAGACTGGTGTCAGCGACACAACCTGTCACTGGTCGGGCACATGAGTCCGGAAGATGATCCGGTGCAACAAGTCCAATGCCTGGGTAATCTCCTGCCGTTGCAAAAGTATCTGACAACGCCCGGACTTGATTTGATCATCCCCGCAGTCGGCGATTCGGATCATGGCATGCTCAACATCTCCGTTGTGGGTGCTACCTCCATTCAGCAGCAGACAGGCGCGGTCGGCGTGCTCAGCGAGATGCTCGCATGCTCCGGCAGACAACCTGATGAACAGACCATCAAGCGTGTGTTGTATTGGCATACCTTGATGGGCGTGAGTATCCCCGTGGTGCATGGTGCGTTTAACTCCATGCAGGCCCAGCGTGCGATCGACGCCCCGCCGGATTATGGACCGCAGCATGCCGTCTGGGAGTTCATGCTCAGACAAGGCAATGAGATCGCCCGGATTCAAAAGCAAATCATGCATGCCCGTCAAATCGCTCCGGTTGCCATTCTCTGGCCGATCCGCAGTTTTGCCATGATGCCCAACTCCCCCATGCACGATGTTTCACCGTTGCGTGATCGCTTGATCGAAATACTGAACACCTGTCTGGATTATCAGGTTGGTGTACATTTCATTGATGAATCTGATTTGCCGGATGTGCATCTTCAGGATGGTCAGATTCAGTTGGGTCACGCCAGCTACTCACATCTGATCATCCCCGACGCCTTGATCTGGAAACGTCAAACCGTGGATTGCCTGACACACTTCATGGCTCAGAATGTGCAGGTCCTCACCGTTGCTGATGCCCCCCAATGGATCGATGAAGGTGATCATCTGGCTATGAATACACAAGCGATCGCTGAAAAACAACCCTTGGAACAAATGCTCAACACACTGCCGCGACTTGTCCACGAAAACGAGCCATTGGTTGATATCCGGTGTACTGCATGGCAACAAGGCAAACAGACGCATTACCTGCTGATGAATCTGAGTAAACAATCACGCGAGATTCAGGTTGCCAACCGCAAGGTCACACTTTGCCCGGATGAATTTGCATCGTTCACGCTGCAAGCTTGATCGACACTTAAACTTGAGGTGCTGGAAGTAAACATGTCCATCCCAACAGCAACACGCAATCTTGACCCGCGTCAGTTTTTCATTCAACAGAGTCAAGCCAACCGCCCCAAACACAGCTTTGCAACGAATCCGACACAGGATTTTTCACAATGGAAAATACATGCCTTGCCTGAGGTGCTTAAAACTCTGGGCAATACACCAACATCGTGTCCGGCGAATCCGCAACTCATCTCACAATGGCAAGAAGACCAACTGATCAAAGAGCGTTGGCTCATCGATGTGCAGGACGGACTGTCTGCCGTGGTCCTGATCTACCGCCCTGCTGAGATTGCAGATGGGAAACAACTCCCTGCCATCCTCTGCTGTCATGGGCATGGTGATTTCGGCAAGGACACCATCATGGGTTTGGCCATCAATGACGAGCAGGCTCAGGACATTCGTGCCCATCACAGCGATTATGGCTTGCAGCTGGCCAAGTCCGGCTTCGTCACCTACAGCTTTGACTTCATGGGATTTGGTGAGCGCGATCCAAGAAGAAAACCAGCGTATTTTGCAGGCTATTGGGAGCGTGATGCATGCAATGTCAATTATCTCTGCGCCAGTCTTCTGGGAATGAGCGTCTTGGGGAGCAATCTCCATGACGCATCCGTGATCACCGATTTTGTCTGCCAACAAGCTTATGTCGATTCAGCGAATCTGGGTGTCATCGGCCTGAGTTATGGTGGGACCGTCAGTACATGGATGATGCTCTACGACGATCGTTTTAAAGCCTCATCCGTGAGTTGTTACGTCGGACCGTTTCATGCCATCGGCTTCGAACGCTATGACATCTGCGGCTCTCAAATAACCAACGGACTTTACCAGCTTGTGGATGTCGCTGACCTTCATGGGCTCATCGCGCCCAAACCATTGCTACTGGAAGTAGCCCTGCAGGATCGTGTGTTTGAGATTGATGCTGTAATACAGCAGCATCTTCCCGAACTGAAAGCCATCTACGATGCAGCGGGAGCATCCGAGCAATTAACGATCGATCTCTTTGAAGGCGACCATCGTTGGCATGGGAAGATCACCGCGGACTTCTTCCGTCAACATCTCACTTGAGTTAATCGGCAGACGCCATCAAGCCAACGTCAGTTTGACCACGTCAGTTTCTATCGTCCTGAGATTCTTATCCAACGTGAATGTCAGTGTTCGATTCTCATAGACAAAATCGACAGGTGTTCGCGTGCGCAGATGAATCAGACTCTGGGGTTGGTCGATGTCTTTGAGTGTGACCTGATCAATGAATACCCAATCCAGGTGCAGGTAATAGGTGTTGCCCTTACGGGTCACGGGCACATTACAATCCTGGGGCCACTTACACCCCTGGGTCCCCTGAACGGACTCACCGCTGTGTTCCATCCACTGAGCCAATTGCTCCATGCGATGATAGTACGAAGCAGGCAACTCACCATGACCATCGGGCCCGACATTGGGCAGAAAATTGCCATCCCATGAACGCACTTTGGAAAGCTCAGCAAGCAACCATCCCATGGGCTTATAGCATTCATGATTCAGATACCCCCAGGCACCATCTGAAAAGACGTAGCAAAGCTCCCACCAGTCCCCCGGCTTAAAACGTTCAGCGGGGAAACGACACTCGGGCGTGTTGAAATCACCATAACCATGCCCACGTGGGTTAATGAGAATACCCGGTTGAAGTTCACGGATTTCTTCGATTGAGATGGTGTTTTCTTCGCGTGGCAGTCGTCCGTCAAACCAGATGATGTCGATCTTGCCATAGCGTGTTAACAGTTCGGTCACCTGGCCACGAACATAATCATTGAACGCATCCTCGCGTTTGGCTTGTTCTTCCGGACTGCTCTGAGGCAGCGTAATCGGCTCGTGATCCAACCCCATAGGCGGACTGTCCGCACCGTAGTTAAATGACATATGGTGACGATCCCAATACCAATCCGGTGGCGAATAATAGAAACCAACCTTGATATCATGATCGCGACAGGCTTTGACGTAATCTGCTAACAGATCACGACCGCCCATGTAATTTTTCGTGCTGAAATCACCATAGTCACTGGGCCACATCGCAAAGCCTTCGTGATGACGGGTGGTGAGTACGGCATACTGGATCCCCGCTTTTTTAGCAGCCTTCACCCACTTGCCCGGATCATAACGGTCCGGGTTGAAATATTTGGCCTGATCCCAGTAATGACGCGGCGTCATGATCGCTCGACAGGCTGGTAAACCATAATTCTTGATGTGCTCGCTGGGCTGACACGGCGCATTCATCATTCCCCAGGAAAGATCACACTGTCCCTTGACACTGGAAAGCCCCCAATGCAAAAACAACCCCAAACCTGCATCGGCAAACCATTGCGCATCGGGGTGCGTCGTCCGTTGGAACGATGCATGGGGCTTACATTCCAGGTTACCAATGACCTCGTGCTGTTGAGCTACCTCTGCGGTCTTGTCAGCAGACATACTAAAACTCCATCTGGTGTTTGAGATTGAACCGGCAGATCCAGCTGCCAATTTTATTGTATTAAATATAGTTAATACAATTCCAGAGTCAAGCCATCACGGTATCATTTATCACGCTTTGACAAGTTTCTTTAACAAAGGTATCAGGAACTGCTATGAGTCAAGAAAACCCGATTCAGGCCAAGGCCTATTTACGCAACATTGCCAGGCTCCAGGCCTATATCCGTGAGAATGACTATCGTGATGGCGGCTGGCTGCCTGCTGGACGCAAGATGGCGGAGTTGATGGGGACCAGTCACTTGACTTATGTCCGGGCGATCAAATTTCTGGAAAATGAAGGCATCGTCAAACCCTTTGCCAACCGTGGTCACTATGTCATTCCCGAGATTCTGCGTTGTCAGAAGATCGGCCTGATTTTTCATGGCGGTGAACATGTCCCCTTCCTTTGGCATCACTACACCAAAAGTAAAGAAGGCTACATGTCCGACGTCAGCGCGATTGTCGAAACGCTGGCAGAAAACCACTTCGACACACAACTCATTCAGATGCCCAGTGCGCAGCAGGCTTTTGAAATCGCTCAAGCCTACTACATGAAGGGACTCATCTGGTTTGACCCACAACTTAAAGACTGCGATGCCATCCGAGCGTATCAGCAATGCAAGGACCGTCTGCCTTTTGTTGTCGCATCAGCCGATTCGCAAGTAATCGTCAGCGGGATTGATGTGGTCAAGCAGGAAACAACGGATCATCTCTGCCAACGCGTGGCATATCTGCTTAAGCAAGATCACAGACGTTTTCTGTTTCAGGGAAGTTACGACAAACTCAAAGCCAGCGGCGCCTTGAAACAGATCACTCAAGCTGGCATCAAGTTCACACGCCATGACTGCTTTGAAAAAAGCTTTCTGAACATGCATGAACTCTGTGAGTTAATCACGGCCAAAGGCTACACCGGCATCCTTGCCAACGGGCACATGGACATCATGATGTATCTGTTTGAAGCCTTAAGGACGTTGCCAGAGAAATCCAAACCTGAGGTTCACCTGCATAGCAAAGCGTTTATCCAGGTGCTCCAGACCCGAGTCCCGCAGATTCTGGCTGGTTATCCCAAGTCCAAAATCCTGGCACCCCCGGACCCTTCTCAAAGCAGTCTTGGTGTGCTCGCAGTACAAGCATTGCTTGGGCAAATTCGTGATCAGACGGATTGAATCCATGAACATTTAATCACTACTGAGATTCGGCTTCCAAGGCGCTTTGTTTCGCCACATGTTTTCCACGGCTGCTGAGGTTGAGACATCGTAGACCAACGCTTCGATTTTTTGTTTTTGGACATGGCCATCGGCATAGAGCGAATTGACCGTGTTGCTGCGATCATTGCTTGCCATCCCGTTGGTATGACGGCCATGCAAGCCCATTGTGGTGTAAAGCACACCCGCAGAGTCGGCACGCCAGGCACTGATGGCACCAATGTTGTACCCCTCGACAAGTACCACAATGTCACTGGGATTAAGAATGTCATCGACACGTGGTGAGATCGTATTCCACTCTGGCATCAGGTGTCGATTGGCGGTGTAGTCGGAACGATTGTAAGTCGACATGACCAACTGCGATGACGGGCAAGCCAGAATCCCCGGAGGACGTTTGCCATCTGCCCATGTCGGGTAGGCAACACCCATGTTCAGGAATTCACCCCCGATAAAATGATCCCACGAAATATAACCACCGGGGCCGTTGGCATAGGCAAAGCGGTAATTGGGATAGTGATTTCGATAAGCATCACAGTAGGATGCGACCCCCAGCCCGACCCCACGCATGTTGGCAGCACATTGAATCGCCCGCCCACTGGCGCGAGTCGCACCCAAGGCCGGAAGCAGAATGTTGATCAGTAGTGAAATGATCGAAATCACAACCAGCAGTTCAATCAGTGTAAATGCCTTGGATCTTTGCATCACTTACTCCTTACAGGAAATGGATTGGCTATTGGATGAGTCGTTAATCGTTGATACAGTACTTTTCATACATCAAACAACATGTCTTGATGTCCCACCCCGGTTATGACAAACTGATAGCCTGCGGCAAACAACGCACTTTCTCCTCGCAGATTCAATGTCAAACTGCAAAACGGTTCGTGCTTGCCTGCTGCTTGAAGCCCGGTATTTTTCAACCTGATATCTTCGTTCGCAGATCAGTTGAAAAATACTAGTCACGTCGGATTGACAAATCCATCATCTGTCATATTATTTTTTATGACAGACCCAGGAACGACCATGATAACCAAAAAACGAACCAGCAACGGCAAAGCGCTCATCAAGACCATCAAGCAACTACGCCTGATGTTCCATGAGGATTATCCCGACGGTGGCTGGCTTCCTTCACTCCGTGAGATGGCAGAGCGTTTTGGGGTCAGCTCCATGACCTACCACAAGGCGATCTCGCGAATGGTTGCTGAGAGTTTCGTTCAGAGTTATCCGAAAAAGGGATACTACGTGGTGCCCGAGCATTTGCGATGTCGGAAGATCGGCCTGCTGTTTGAGGATGGCATGACATCGCCCTTTATCGGTGAGTGTCGCAATGTTGCATCCATTCTGGAAGTGCTTAACACCAATAACTTCTCCGCCCAGGTCTTGCAGGTCGCGACCTTTGATCAGCTTTATGATCTGGCATTGGCTCACGGAGTGGAAGGGTTGATCTGGTTTGACCCGCCCTACCAGGCCAAGCAAACGATTGATGCCATCGATCAGGATGATGAATTCCCGCTGGCCGTGATTCAGTTGCGTCATTTTGAAGATGATGAAATTCTTGGCACAGCAGCAGTGACCTACGACAGCAAACGCATTATCCAGGCCCGCGCTGGATTGCTCAAACATCTTGGCCATCGTCAAGTTGCTTACACCGGACGCGATTACGAACAGGCTTGTGCAGCAGGTGTTGTCGATGCGCTAAAGCGCCAGGGCATAAAACTCACCGCGGATCACTGTATCGCAGCCCCGCATGATGAACCTGAACGCCTGGAGCAGATGCTTGACGCCAATGAAGTCACTGCCATCATGTCCGAAGGTGGCGGTCGGCTGATTGATCATCTGTTCAAAACACTGTCATCCATCCCCACAAGCCAACGGCCTCAAGTGCTGGTTTCAGATTTTCCACACCTGCCGATCCTGCTCAAACGGTATCCCAAAGTCAAACATGTTCCCCAACCCGGCAGACTACGACCGGATATCGGCCATGTCGCTGCCACCATGTTGCTGGACAACATACTTAGCGGCAAAGAAATCAAACGCGTCAAAATCAGCGAAAGCTATAACATTCCTGAATAAACACCAACCGACTTATTTAGATAAACAAACACACGGAGTTTTGCGATGTTACATCAGGTGACAAAGATCATCCTATGCCTGCTCATCGGTCTTCTATCAACCAACCCACTTTTGGCAGACTACCGCTCGCAGATCAATCTCGCTTCCGACGATTGGCAGGAAGCGATCTCGGACACGATCAATGTCACCCAATTGCCAATGCTTCTGACCTGGGCTCAATCGCAAGTTCCCACTATCAATAAGTATTCGCAGATTCTCCAGTCCACAGACCCCATGTGGATGTACTGCAATGTCAAACCCGAAACCTATCTGAATTCGGATGGCACATTCAAAGTCGTCACCAACCGCAGCGTCTGGCTTAAGCGAACCATCAACATCCCTGCGGACATGCTTCAAAACCGAACCGTTTATCTGTCATTGGCAGGCGCATCCTATCGTTCGGGTTACTTTGTCAATGGGCAGTTTGTAGCTCAGTCCATCCAAGCCACCTTGCCCATCGACTTGAATATCACCGATCAGATCAAACCCGGCGACAATGAAATTCTCATTGCCTTGACCACACGCGAAGGCCTTATCGATCCCAAAGCCAAAGTTTACATCGCCCCGAGCATGGGCGCGAGGTTCGGCTTGCGTGGCCCGATTCGCCTGGAATTCAGGCCAGAAATCGCAGTGGAAGATGTGTTCGTCAAAACCAGTGTCAGCCAGAAACACATCGACTTTCAAACCACGTTGATCAATCACACCAGCTCACAAGCCAAACTCAAAATGCAGGTCGATGTCCGATCGGCACGTGATCCATTGCACATCGTTGGCAGCTTCACGAGCGATCCGATCACCGTGGCTGGTAACAAGACCGTGGTCACGCATCTGAAGGAAAACTGGGTCGCACCGATTCTCTGGTCACTCACCACGCCGGAGATGTACATCGCTGACATTTCGCTGATTCGTGATGACAGGAAAATCGACAGCTACCAACAAACCTTCGGCTTCCGTGAGTTCACAACCCAAGGCAAGGATTTACGGCTCAATGGCAAGCGTGTCGTCATGCTGCGTCAATCATCGCTGAACTCGCTCAAAACGCTGGAGCAACAGCCCGAAGAAACGACCATCACCCGCCGTTCCTCATCCATCAACAGTATCCGCCAACACCTTGGTGCGTATAACGCGGATCTGATTCACCAGGCCAACGAACGTGGCATCATGGTTGTGCCTGAGTCCTCGTATTCATGGACCAACATCTTTCCGCATGATCCTGAGCAAGCCAAGGTCTGGTTGCCAGGTGTGTTGGACTACTACAAACAATGGGCCAGACATCTGCGTAATGAACCGTCGGTGGTGATGTATTCCCTGACCAACGAAACCTACTGGGATCGCAATCGCCCCCAAGAAATGGCGGTTGCCAAACAGATTATCAAGGTCATGCGCGAACACGATCCAACACGCCCACTACAAGGTGACGGGGACAACTATTGGAACGGTCTTCTTGATGTGATCAACATCCATTACCCCGAAGGCACAGCAGGAACGTTGCGCAAAAAGTATCCCAACTCCGGGCTCATGGTCCCCAACGACATCCACTGGTTAACTGACGAAGGTGGTGTTGGCTGGCGGAGCAACTTTAAATGGGACCGCCCCTTGATTCTCGGTGAGTTTGGCGGTGGCGGTGACTGGGAAAGCTATGCCAGCTACGGCGGGGATGATGTCTACAACTGGATCAAATGGCGTGCCGTCAGACGATCAGGCTATGACCGTGGCATGAACGAGCCACAGCGTGACAACTACTTTCAGAACACCATGCAAAAGATGGTCAACTTCTACCGACACATGGGGGTCGCAGGTCTGAACCCATGGACAGGTGACAGCGATAAACTCCTCAAACGTGCGGTGGTCGCACCGATTGATTTTCACCCCAACGTCAAGGCTGGCGGTGTCTTTAAACGTAAGGTTGCCATCTTCAATGATGGTGTCACCGAAGTCGCCAAATTGCAGTACCTGCTGAAAATCGGCAATCAACTGGTCTGTGATCAATCCATTGAACCCTGGGTTGGCGTAGGACGTCATTGGTCAGGTACGATCAAGATTCCCGTCCCGGACTGTGCTGAAGCTGCCAAAGCAGAATTAACCATGCGCATTTTCTGGAAGCGTGGATCAGAATATCGTGAACTGGATTACTACACGGAAGACATCTACATTGTCCCCAACATCAATCTCTCCAGCTACCAATCGCAGATCGCCTTGGTTGATCCGAAAAACAGTCTCAAACCGTTGCTTGATTCGCTGCAGTTGGACAGTGTTTTATCTCAAAACAACCTGGACATTCCCGATCACACACGGTTGTTAATCATCGGTACCGATGCTTTTACTGACAATATGAAAGAGCAGGTTGATGCATTTGTCCAGCGTGGCGGTGTTGCCTTGATGATGCCCCAGAAAGGTTGGCAACCCTACCGAGCCGAACTTCCCGAACGCGATGACCGCCATGCCACCACACAATGCTGGATCCGCACAGCCAACCACCCGGCGTTAAAGCATCTTGAACAAGCACAGCTTAGCTACTGGTTACCAGACAACGTGATGAGTTACCAAACTTTCTCCAAACCCAAGCACGGCCCACAACAAGCCATCATCGATTCAGGCGGACGCTTCGGACTCACTTGGACGCCCCTGCTCGACATCCCCATCGGCAAGGGAACCTATGTCATGACGACCTTGCAACTCACGGATGCCGAACCGGCTGCCAGACAGCTATTGGCCAACCTGATTACCTATGGCTGTAATCGCCCGCAAAGCACGTATCAAACACTCAATGTCCTGGCAGGCTCCAACACCAGAATGCAGGACGTGCTCACGCAGGTCAAAGTCGTCAAGTCAGAAGGCGTGGGACAGGTTGGGCCGATCCTGGTTGATGGTTCAGCAGAATTGAACATCAATGAACTCAAGTCAGCTTTGAACCGGGGACGCACCCTTTGGCTTCACGGCTTTACCCCACAGACATTCAACAAAATCAAAGACCTGCTCCCGGAAGATGCCAAGCTCAAAGCCATCGATAAAGAGCTGATCGGCACGATGAGTGTCGCCCCGAACGATGCACTCTTCACGGGTGTCCCCAACTATGACCTGGCCTGGTACATCCCCAAGATGTATTACGGCGGTCCCATATTTGATGATGCCAAAGTCGTTGCAAAAAATGGTGACTGGGTTCTGGATACCAATTATTTTGCAAAGGACACCAAACAACTCACAGCGCCGGCATTGATGGTCAAAATCCAATCTGGCAACGGGACGATTCTCTTTGACACTCTTCAATGGGAACATGCCCTGGCTCAGCTACCCGAAAAATCCCTGCGTCTTGTCTCGCGCTTACTGGCCAACATGCAATGCCAATTCATCAACGAAAAACAGACGTCCTACCAATACAGTTTTGTGGACCTGTCCGAACATGCCAACATGGGCTACATTGATCAAATGGCAGATGACGGTGTCGGCGGCTGGACGGATCAAGGCGAAAACGACATGCGCTTTTTCCTGATCAATCACTCGGGCAAAGGCAATGGACGCGAAAACGGCATGGATGTCCCCATCCCTGACTTCCCCACCCATGTGACTTTTGCAGGTATCCCCGTCCAACTGGTCGATCCCAAAGCCAACAACGATAAAGCCGTCCTGAGTTTTGGCAGCACCAAACATGGCAGTAAACTCATGCGACAGACCTCAAACATCGCCATCAATCGCAAAGCCGATGCGATGTGGCTTGTTCACTGCATTGGCTGGTCTGCAGGTAATGCAGGTGACGTTGTCGCTCGCTATACCGTGACCTACACCGATGGCAGTACAACGGAAGTTCCCATCCAACGCTTCATCGATGTCGGAGACTGGTTCACACCAACACGTCTGAGCAATGCCAAAGTAGCCTGGACGGGCAAAAACCTGCATCACTCGCCCGTGGGTTTGAATCTCTCGCAATGGAACAATCCGCATCCAGACAAGACCATCCAATCCATCTCGATTCAAGCAGGACTGACGAATTCTCAATATGTGCTGCTGGCGATTACCTGCGGTCAGAATCAATTGGAATAAGAACCATGAAGCTTGAAGTAGATTGGGCGATGTATGACCGTCACGGTTCAAGTGTCACAGCAACGACGCTTAAGGCGGTGTCCGGTGAACCTGCTGAAAGTCGAATGGATGTCACGGTCCACTGCGGATGTGGATTGACCAAGTTCCATGCATATTGATAAACCGTCACGGGACGTGGTGCATCAAAACGTCCGCGGCGACTCCAGGCAATGCGTCCTTGCGATAACGGGATGGCATCCGTGAGTGTCCCGACATGTTGGCCACAGACAATAGGCAACTCAGCGTTTTGACCATTGCTGTATGTCAGTTGTAAGACACCAACTGTCATGCCTGTTGGTGTCTTATCACGAGCAGCCCCCAGTAGCCAGACCGACGGTGTTGTCATGGCTGGCATCGTGATCTGCAAGCTTGATGCAGCATCCTCGCCGACCACCAATGCAGCTTGCCCCTCAGGTTGCTGCGGGTCGATCAACGCAAAGGGGATCCCCTCACTTTCAATGGTTGACGTAAAGCTTTCCATCGGCTGGGGAACATGCAACACGGGGTCAAGCCCTGTGCGATTAACAGGAAAATATGTCAAGTCCGGGCCACTACCAAAGACGTTCTGATACCCGCGATTGCCTGCTGAAGCGAGATCCAATGTTCTCCAGTTTGTCTTGCGAATGCTTTGATCACCTAACGCAATATCAGCGTTATGCAGCATCGTGCTGATCATTCTGCTGCATCGCTGAGGCATGGCGATGGACATCTGATCCCAACGCAACTGGCAGGCAATGAGCTTTGCACCGTTGGGCATGACTTTGATCCAAAGTGCTGCAGGATACACACTGCCCGTTGCATCACTGTCATCAAAAGTCTGTTGGACGATTGGCAGCGAATCTTTGCCATGACGCTGCCAGTAAAAATCATCATTGTCCAACCCTGCAAGCAGCAATTGGTTTTGACGCAACGATACCCTCGCAGATGCCTGTAGCTTGACCTGGACATCCATTACCAGCGCATCGCACCACGACTGTGTCGGACGTTGCAGCCAGACGTGATGTCCCCTGGCAAGTTGCTGTTTGACCTGTGATAAAACCTGCGGATCAACAGTCTGCTCGGAAGCATCCACCATCAACATCTCAGGCTGGCTACCGGTAGCAAACTCAGAGAACGGGACATGCAGATTGGTCAACGCATGTCGAAGCGAGGAGTCAGCTGATGCGCTCACCGCCAACTGTCCTGTTGCAGTATGCTCAGGTGTTGGCTTATTGATCAGGCGATGCAGGATTTCATTGGCTGCAGGTTCCGACGCTGCTTTAGCCAACACGGGCATCTGACAAATGACATACGATCCCTTGCCACACATCAGTCGTAACATGGCAACGCGTGTCAACCCCCCTGGCGAGCCGGTTGAAAGAATGATCTCAAACGCACCACGATCCGGTTTGGACATCGTGTTGCTTGCCACCAAGGTGTCCGCGCCCCACAAGCCTGTTGCGTTGTCCGTCAAGCCCTGCATCAAGACATCATTGGGTCGACTGATAAATGCAAAGCAGGCTTGATGTTCATCATCCAGTTGCAAAGAAGCAGGCAACCAACTCCTGGCAGGTGCTGCGATCCATGTCACATCCAACCCCTCGGACACAGCCTGATCCAGCAACTGCCCCTGTTTTTGCGATAGAGAGATTCCTGCAAGTAACAGGCGTTTGGGCTTGGCGGCCAAGGCTTGTTCCAGAGAAACAAATCGCTGGCTATCCAACGACGGTATTGGCAACTGACCCAGGACCGCCCAATCACTGGCATTGATCACCGGGGCAGGCGTTGGGAAAAGCGTGTAGTCATAAGTGCGATCACAGAGCAAAGTGTTGTCATCCGACACCAATCGCAATTGCCACTGCGCACGTGTCACTGTTTGAACTGTCGGCATGTGAAGCGACATGGTCATGACATGACTTTTCCCCGCAAGCAATTGGAAACGCGATGTTTCATTGGTGACCGCTTTGCCATCAATAACCAATTGACTTTCAAGTCGGACTGACAGGTTTTGAAAAAGTTGGTTGTAGACACGCAATGTCCGGCCCACTGTCTGACCGGATGCAAACGTGCGATTCAACTGGTCGGTTGCGATCAGGTAATCGGGCATGACCTGCCCCAGCGGGATGTACTTCTCGCCTGCAGGGCGAGTCTCACTGAGCCCCCATGGATTCCAAACCGAGACGCCTGCGCGGTAATAGCCTTCAGCCAGCATGTGATAGGCATCGTAGGTGACCTGCGCTTCGGTCGCCGGGTCGTAGGCTTGGTTGCCCCCCCATTGTGATGAACCATAGGGAGAGCGTATGCAGTACGGATCGTACATGTCTTCACCGAGCATGATTGGTTTGCTGTGATCCCATGCGATCGCTTGCCAGGGCAATCCACCTTCAAGCAGCCAATTGCGCGTGGTGGGAATCATGTTGTCGATCTTGAAGGGTTGCCAGGCGTAATGAAAATTCAACGTCGGTGCCGGCCCGGCATGTCCGCGTCCACCAAGATCATTTTCACCATCAAACGTCACCGTACGTGTCGGATCCAGTTGCATGACATCCTTGCCAAGTTCATTTAGCCAACGATCCACCCACGCGCCTTTGCGATGATTCTGAGGCATGTAGTTGGAACCAAACTCGTTGCACAACACCCAGTATGCCACCGACGGATGGTTACGTAGTAAACGCGTCATCTCTATGGCATGGCGACGGGCGCGCGGCCAATAGTCGTCAGCCACATCATGTCCACGTGGTTCATTGATAGCAGACTCCGGCGAGATCAACCAACCCATCTCATCAGCCATACTCACCAAACGCAATGAGGGGCCACCGTGCAAACGCGAACCGACATACCCAAAGCTGCGAAGCGTTTTGACTGTCGATGCAAATGTCTGCGACTGCATGGTTGAGAGATACGGGATGATGGAGTTGCGTCGATGCATGAACGGCACATCGTTCAAAAGCATTTGTGAACCGACGACGCGAATCTCGCGAAACCCCATGCGTTGAACATAGCGATCAAGTGTCTGCGAGTTTTGTGTCACACTGATTTGCAGGTGGTACAAATATGGATCATGCGGCCACCAGAGCATGGGGTTATCCCAAGCATCCGAAAGCGTGATGTGTTTTTGACTGTTGGGCTCGAGTACGTGTGTTTGGGACGTGTGTTGGAATTGCCCTTCATGAGTCTTGGCTGCAATGGTGATCTGACGCGTTTGATCGGTAGTGTTGTTGATCGTCAATTGCGTGGTCAGTCGTGGTTGGTCATGAAGCGTTGTCTGCACGAGGACATCGGAGATATAGACGTTGTCATGTGCTTCCAGGTGAACAGGCAAGGGAATGCCATTGAACTGCTGATAAAACCAGGTCCACCCCACCGGTTGATGCGTGCCATCGACACCTGCAACGCGGGAAGACAAAACGCCGATGGCAATGCGGTTTTGCTGACCGGCCTTGATCGCATCGGTGATATCCATTGAGAATGGGAGAATGCCTTCATCACTGTGACCAACGGCTTGACCGTTCACAAGAATGTCACATTGATCCGTGACGCGTTCACAGTTAATGATCACGCGTTTGGACGCCCAGTCAGCAGGGATCTCAATGTCACGAAAAAACCAGGCGCGTTGATCGGCACGGGCGATCGAGTTGATCAATGCCGCATGCTCACCGGGTACGAGCACCATCTGCGTTTGTTCGACGGACTCTGGGAATGCTGCGCTCTTGTCTTCGCCAAAGGTCAACTGCCAGACACCGCCAAGATCAACGATTTGTCGGGGAAAAGTAACGTGATGCAGCAGTGGCGCAAAAGGCAACTTGGCCTGCGTCTTGACACATGCATCAAGCAATGTCTTAACATTATCGACAGCTTGAAAATGAATATCGTCAATCTGCTGACGGGAATTGTCGAGTCGGAATTTAAAGCCATCCCATTTCGCCAGTGGCACATTGCTGATATTGATGGCAATGTCACGCAGACCCGGGTCCAAATCAAATACGGCATTTTCATCACCGAGTTGCTTCACCGCGACCCATGCACGAAGCGTGTTGGCATCCTGCTGATCCTGACGGAGCATCAGGCGGACAATCATCCACTCGCTTTGATCCAGCGTGTTGATGGACTGAACCGACTTGCCATCCGCCTTGACCAATTGCACGGTCTTGCCGACTTTAAGCTGTAATGCAGGCTTGGGATTGTAAGCAGGATTCATCCCCAACATCACCTGCATACCACCACGAACTTTTACATCCAGCGACCATGCTTTGCGTTCACAGGCTAGGTTCCATTGCTTACTGTCAAAAAGCAGCCGGGCATGATGATCCCCACCTTTGGGCGCGCTGAGTATGGTGGTTTGGTTCTGCGGATCATCTGACTTGACAACGACCAGGCCACCGGGCTTGCCATACGGTGATGACTTCCACGGACCATGATCGGCAATGGTGATTTCCGTCTGACCTTCCGTCAGATAGGATTCAAAATCCTCAGTGATCACCGATATCGGTTCAGCCGTGAGTCCAGCGTTGACCAACAAAAAAACCGACAGAAAATAACAGGGCATCAAACGGTTGCGTAACATCAAGACAGCCTTGTGTCAGAAGGTTGACAGTTTGTAATGGAACAGCATATGCGTTGCAGGTTGGGCATGAATGGGGCGCGGTTTAGCGTTTGGGCATCCGTGCGGTACCGCGATAGAGGTTGGATTGATCACCTTTGATTTCATCGTATCCAATGGGACGAACGTGCCCATCGACGAACCAGGCATTGGTTTTACCGGGATTGTCGGGAACCCATTCGGTTACCAGCTCGCCGGTGCCATAGCCCCCGTAGTGACGTAGCGATGGTGAGAAGGTCGCGCTGGGCCCCCATGCGATGGAGACGATGGAATAGGTCGTGCCACTGGTCTTCGCCGAGTCGTTCATCCAGACCGTGCTGCTGGGATGCGGGACTTCGAGCGTCCGGGTGAACCAGCGATCGGAGTTGTAATAGACAGCATTGAATGCGCCGAAATTCATACCATAGGTGACTTCGCCTTCGATGTTGATATGGTCATCACTGAGGCGGGATTGAATTGCCGAAGGGCAGCAGAAAAGATTGTTCCCAAAACCAGAACCATTCATCGGCCAGTAGTTTTCACCCCAACTGTCGGCAGCAGGTTGCGATTTACCCGTAGCATATTCATACACCAGACTCGGCCACCATGTCTTGCGACTGCGTGATGAATAACCATTACGGTTGTAGACACCATCTGGTGGCAGAAAGTCCTCAAACTGTTGCGAGTACATCAACACGCCAAGTCCCACCTGCCGAATCTTATTGGCACAGGCGATTGCCTGTGTCGACTCACGCGCCTTGGACAATGCAGGCAAGAGTATCGCGATCAAGATGGCAATAATGGAAATCACCACCAACAGTTCGATCAG
>MDTD01130042.1_pt1 | contig 27353 bp, 31 predicted proteins | sample 811221 | NCBI WGS metagenome assembly MDTD01 (sample SAMN05326646, study PRJNA326480) | marine metagenome | isolation source: seawater | place: Pacific Ocean: South West | collected 2011 | reverse complement strand
TTTCTTTTTTACAGCCATTATAGCCTCCTTACTTTTATACTTACTAGCAAGTATAAAACGAATATTTAAAAATATTCATTTACTTAAAAAAACATTAAAAAAGTATTTAATTAAGTCAACAATTTATTTGTGTTAACTTTTTTGTAATAATGAATCAAATAGAAATAATTTTAGGCCCAACAAATACCGGAAAAACTTTTTATGCATTTGAACAGATGTTTACCTTTAAAAATGGCGTTTTTGGTTTTCCATTAAGGCTTTTAGCACGTGAAAATTATGATAAAGCTTGTAAATTATACCCGATCAATCAAATAGCACTCATCACAGGCGAAGAGAAAATAATTCCAAAAGATGCAAAATATTTCTTTTGCACCGTGGAATCAATGCCAGAGGATTTTTTCGAATTTGTCTGTGTTGATGAAATACAATTGTCAGCTGACTATGAACGTGGACATATTTTTACACAAAGAATCCTTCATGCCAGAGGAGAACAAAAAACTATTTTTCTAGGATCTCTGTCCATGGAGGAGATAATGAAAGAATTAATTCCAGAAGGAAATATAAAATACAAAAATAGATTTTCAGAACTAAATTTTATTGGGCATAAAAAAATTCAAAATATTAAACCTAGATCTGCAATTATTGCTTTTAACTTAATTCGTCTTTATGAAATCGCAGAACAGATAAGAGGTTTAAAAGGAGGTGTTGCTCTCGTTGCAGGTGCATTAAGTCCTAAAACTAGAAATTCCCAAGTTAAATTATATGAAGATGGAGAGGTAGATTATATTGTGGCTACTGATGCAATAGGCATGGGTTTAAATTTAAATATTAAACAAGTCTATTTTTCTGGTCTTGAAAAATTTGATGGTAAATATGTCAGGCCCTTAAATGACATGGAAATAGCCCAAATTGCTGGAAGGGCAGGCCGGTACACTAATACAGGATATTTTGGATCAACTCTTGGAGCCAAGTTTACCAATATGGAATCAATAGAAAATATTCAAGCCCATAAATTTGAGTCAGTAAAAAAAATATTTTGGCGAAATCATTTATTATCATTTAAATCTAGCTATGATCTAATTCAGTCTTTAACAAAAAAACCAACCAATCAAAGATTAATTTTAAAAAAAGATGCGGGTGACCAAAAATTTTTACTAGATTTTTTAAAGAATCAAAAATCATTTATAAAATACGAAGACCCAGTTTCTCTTAAACATTTATGGGATGTATGTCGAATACCTGATTATCAAAATATTTCTGATGAAAAACATTTATCTTTATTAACAGAAATATTTGTAGAGCTTAAAAAAAATGAATGGAAACTGGGTGAGAAGTTTTTAGAAGCCAATATATCTAAATTAGAAAATTATTCAGGAACTATTGATGACTTAGTTTATACCCTAAATGAAACGAGAATATGGCTCTATATTACTAATCAAAAACACTGGATTAAAAATGTTTTGTGGATAGATCAGGTTAAAAGAATAGAAGACAAACTCTCAGAGGAAATACACTTAAGTTTGATGCAAAAATTTGTTGATAAGAATAAAAGTGAAATGGTCCAAAACTTAAATATTAGTGAAAAAAATATTTCAGTAAGTAACAACACTTATGTTATGATAAAAAGAGAAAAAATAGGAGTTATTACTGGATTTAAAGTAATTTTTTATGAGAAATTCAAAGATATACTAAATAGTAATTACCAAAAGATAATTAAAGAACAAATTTTTCCCAATATGAACGTTAATGTTGATAATTTTATCGCTGCACCAAATGAGAGTCTAAGTCTAAATCCTGTTTTTGATAATAATGGACATTTCCATAAATTAAATATTTCTTGGGGGGAGGCTGATATTGCAGCAATAGTGAAAGGGGAAGAAGTATTAAAACCTAAAATTGATATTTTAAGTGATGAGTTACTAATTTCACCTGATAAAAATTTGCTTATTCAGGATAAAATTCGTAATTGGTTTTTTGAAAATTTTCTCAATAAATTAGACCTATCTCTGAAACTTGATCAATTTAACAATACACCGGAAGAGCGAAGCTTTATTTTTAAACTTAAAGAAAATCATTTTAATTTTTATCAGCTAAATATTTTAGATGAATTTAAGTCTATTGAGGAAAATAAAAGAAAAGAAATTCATGCCTTGAATTTCCGATTAGGTAAAAATGTTATTTATAATAGTGAATTAATCAGACCTGAATTAATGAAATTAAAATTTTACTTGTGGAATATTTATAAAAACGAGAATAATAAAATTGATTTTTATATACCTAAAGATGGTAATGCCACATTGATTGTACCAAAAAAACTTAATAAAAATTTGATTAAATTCTTAGGATTTATTTCACAAAATGAATTATTAATTAGAATTGACATCTTCAATGAGTTCGAAAAACAACTTTTTAAGAGAGAAAATAGAGGACCCTTCTCTTTACCAATGGACTTATCAAATTTATTGGGAATTAAAAAAGAAAAATTAATTGAAATTCTAAAACATAAATCCTTTTTAATACAAGAAATTGAAGAAAATGATCTAGTTGTTTCAAAAAAACTTACAATTAATAAGTCTTATTCAAATAAAAGAAATAATAAAACGTTGAAAAATAAATCAAAACCAGTAAAAAAATATTCCCCCAAAAAGTTATTTAATAATCCATTTGATCAATTAAAAGATATTAATGCTAAATAATTTCTTCCATTCCTTTAATCAACCACAAAAAAATGAAGCAATTTCAATAAGTAGTAATCTGTATATGCTTATTTATGAGATTATCATCGCTGATCACGAGATTACACCAGAGGAAATTGAACTATCATCACAGCTTATAGAATTCTATTTTCAAATTCCAAAACAAAAAAATGAACAAGAATTTAAAAAACTTATTGAACAGGATCACTTTAATACCGATCTTTCAAATTATGCTTCTAAATTAAAGACTTCACTATCATATGAGCAAAGAATGGACATCATACTCATTTGCTGGCAGGTTCTAATGGTTGATGATCATGAAGATCAGTTAGAAATTTCTACAGTAAGAACTATATCAACATTATTGGGACTTGAGGATAAAGACTTTATATTAATAAGAAATAGAGTAAAAAACTCATTATGACATACCTAGTAAATGATAAATGTATTAGATGTAAACATATGGATTGTGTTGAGGTTTGTCCTGTCGATTGCTTTTATGAAGGTGAAAATATGTTGGTTATTAACCCAGATGAGTGTATTGATTGTGGTGTTTGTGAGCCAGAATGTCCTGCCGAAGCAATCATTCCTGATAACTTAGATGATGGAACCAAATGGTTAAATGTTAATGAAAAATATTCACAAATTTGGCCAAATATTACTTCCAAAAAAGAGCCTCCTGCAGATGCTAAAGAATGGGAAGGTATTGAAAATAAATTTGAAAACTATTTTAGTGAAAAAGGAGCTGAATAATGCCAATAAAAAAGAAATTAATTAAAAAAAAGAAAAATGTTAAAAAAACAACATCCAATAAAAATTTGAAAAAAAAAGTTTCAAAGAAAGTAACATCTAAAGTAAAAAAAGCTGTTAAATCTAAAATTAAAAAAAATGTTGTTAAAAAAGTAAATAAAAAATCAAAAAAAAAAATAAGTACTCCCAAAGCTCCTAAAATAAAAAAGATAGTTGTCCCACAAGAATTCAAAGCTGGTGAAAATATTGTGTATCCTACACACGGAGTTGGAAGAATTCTTACAATTGAAAAATTTCAATATGACTTAATCGAAGAGCAGCTTTATGTCATACAATTTTTTCAAGATAAATTAACTATCAGAGTACCCTTTGCCAAAGCAAAGCTTATTGGTTTAAGAAATATCACTTCCAAACCCTCAATGACGAGAACATTATCGATTTTAAAACAAAAACCTAAAATAAAGAAAGCTATGTGGTCTAGAAGAGCACAAGAATATGATCAAAAAATAAACTCAGGAGACATTAAACTACTTTCTGAGGTTGTAAGAGATCTTTTTAGAAAAGACGACCAGACTGAACAGTCATATAGTGAAAGACAAATGTTCCAGGTAGCTTTTGAGAGATACACTAGGGAATTCGCTATATCTTCAAGTCTCAAGTTTGAAGAGGCTTCTGTAAAAATTTTAGATATTCTTAGTAAGCGATAGATTAGTTAGTTTCTTCATCTGTTTTGTCTTTTGAGATATCAAGGCTTATATCCTCAGCAAGATTATCACTATCTTCTTGGGAGACTGTATTATCTTCAGTTTCATCAATTAAATCTTTAAGCTCATCATTTTCTTTAGATGTTTTTGCTGGTGTTTGACTAACACTTACACCTGCTTTTCTGCCTCTTTTGGGTTTAGATATATTTGCGGGTTCGATTAGTTTGCCACACTCTGGGCAATTTAGCTCATCTTGATAAAAATCGTAATATTTCACGCCACAATGGGGACAAGTTCTTTTGTGACCTAAATCAACTGCTTCTTCTGACATGGTGCAGTTTTATACATTATTATTGCAATTTGTACAATTTTTATTATGTTATCGCTTCGTTATGGCTGTTCCTAAAAGAAAAACCACTCCCTCTAAAAGGAATATGAGACGTTCTCATCATAGAGCAGGTACTCAATTATTTGCAGAGGACAAAAAATCAGGCGAGTTGAGAAGACCCCATCATATTGATTTAAGTACTGGCATATATCGGGGGAAACAAATAATTATCAAGAAATCCAAAAAAGAAGATACAAGCGAAACATCCACACCATCAACTGAAGAATCCCCAAAAACAATTGAAGCACCTGCCTCAAAATAATTTTAATCCCTTATAAATTTATAGATAGAACCTTCAGAAAAGCTTTGTTGATATAGTTTTCGTTTTAAATTTGATATTTCTAAACTCGATAGCTTTTTTCTTTTAACATATTTTCTTAATATATCTAATTCAAAATCAGGATTTTCATAAAGTTTAATAGAAACATATTCATCAATGTTTTTTTGATCAAATCCTTTTTGATATAATTTATTTTTAATTTTTTTTATTGAAAAGAGAGATTGTTCATAATAATTGAACATACTATCTAAATAACGATCTTCATTTATTATTTTTAGCTCATCTAACTTATAAACTAAATCTTCAATAAGTTTATTTTTATCAACTCCTACAGGAATAATAGCCCTTTGATAGGTTTTTTTACTTTTAATCTTTTTAGTAAGAATTTCCCTAATTCTTTTTTTGGTAGCAGGATATCTACCTAGGTACTTTATTACTTCATCAAATAAATATTCATTCAAATCTTTTTTCATTAAAAAATCTATAAATAACCTAATTCTTTCATTTCCTCAGAAAGTGCTTCTTCAATTTTACTTATTTGAATTTTATTCAATTCTTTTTTCCATTGCTCGCTCTCACCCTTTCTAAAAAACTTAAATGGATTATTTTTATTTTCTAAAAATTTATTTTCTTTTTCAAATTTTTGTAGTTTTTCAAAATTGCTATTATTAATAGCAAGATCCATTTTTTTTACATCAGGTGGAAAATTCATGATTTTAGATAAAAAATTTATTAATATTTGAAAACATTTGGATGTATTCTCAAGCAAATCCTCATATTTAATTATAATCTTAGGAATATTTTTCATTCCATTTTTCCATGAAATATAATTAATTTTCCATGATCCGATAATTTCTATGTCAGCTTGATGGGATTTGCCTTTAACGTAATAAAGATTATTTAAATCTGATAAAATACATTGTGATATGATTTCGTCATAAGATTTTTGCATCCATTTAGCATATGAAACCACAACATCTCTAGGATCTCTTATTAGATAGATACTGGCTGCTGAAAAATTCTCATTTGATAATTCGTGGCCTCTTATTTTCAAAAAAGCATTATGATTTTTGACAAATATGTATCTACCTTTTTCTTTGCTCAGTAATTCTTGATTTTTAACCCAAACTTTGGATATATTATTTATTGAAATCTCAGAACCTAAATCCCTTCTAATATGTTGAACATATTTTTCTAAAGGAAATTTTGGTATATATCCTATGACATTTGGATCAAATAAACCTTTATTATTATAAAAATAATTTGATATGAGCAATCTTAGCCAAGTATTTCCACTTTTTGGGAAAGATGAAATCCAAATTATTTTATTCATTAACATATTTTAGGATATAGTTTTATAAAATAAAATTAATTTAAAAGTTTAGCGCTTGTAGCTCAGTAGGATAGAGCACCAGATTCCTAATCTGGGGGTCGCAGGTTCGAATCCTGCCAAGCGCGCCATCTCTTTGACATTATTTTAAGAATCAAGTAAATATTTTTTATGAAATTTTTATTAGCATTTTATTTTTTATTTATAACCACCCTAGCAAACTCTCAATTAATGAGTACAAAAGATCCCAAGGCCTTATGGTCTAATGGTGAACAAGCAACATTTACCTATTTTGCCGGTAATTCACATAATTGGTTAATGTACATTCAAGGAGGAGGTGTTGCTGCTAATGAAGATCAATATAGATCAAGAAACGATGGTTTAAAGTCTCCAGCTGTTTCACCAGATAGAGGTAAAACACATATGGTTAAAGATTTTATCAAGGACGACTATAACGTTATATATGTTCCCTATTGTAGTAATGACTTACATCAAGGTATGCACGTAAATATAATTGATGGGAACAAAGTTTACTTTCATGGTCGATACATTATCGAAGACATCTTTAAACAATATAATGATAAATTTAAAGATGCAGAAAAGTTAGTTTTTGCTGGATACAGTGCTGGTTCTTTAGCTTTAGGTTTAAATGTTGATTTAATTAAGAAATACAAAGACCCATACATTATCACAGACAGTTTTTGGTTAGATGCAGAAAGTCTTAATGTACGCTTACAATGGAGTGGAGGTCCTTGGCCAAAAATAGTAAAATTTTTATACAACAATAGAGTCGATCATTGTAAACATGCCCATTGGGCAAATTGTTTTCCTTCTAGGCCATTATTTGAAAGAAATAATTTGAATAAAATATTTTTTATATGGAATATAGGAGACCCTTATATGAAAGGTGATTTAAACAAAGTTAGACAATCAATAAAAGAAGATGCAACTTTTTATGGCTCTGGTTTTTCAATTAATGCCGAAGAAAGAAAATTGAAAGGAAATATAGAGTGGGGTCATGTTATGACAGCCACAGATTTATATTATAGAGATTTTGATGATATATCCCTTCAGCAATTAATATGGAACTGGTTAAATGGATCTGGAAAAACTAGCTATATGAATAATTAATTTTTTTCGTGTAAAAAATCTAACAGCTTTTCCAAGTACCTTTCATCAACGTTGTAGGCTTTTTTGTAATGTTCAATACAGTAAGGTTTCGTTGGAATATTTTGTGCCCCACAATAATGAAAACCTTCCTCCAGTGGATCACCAATAGGCCATTGACATGACTTGAAACTACCTGTGCCAACAATGCTTTTTTTAAAACTAAATTTCTCTCTTCTTCTTGTTGGCTCTTTTTTCATAGTGACTTGAGATGAGGGACTGCTTTCTCTAAACATAGTTACAGAGGAAACTTGTTGAGAATGTGAGGTTTTTTTCCTAGAATTTTGTCTTCTTTCTAGTCCAAGTCTAAAAGCTTTTCCAATTACGGCGTTTTTAGTAAAACCAAGTTGCTCACCTATTCGACTTGTCGCAACTCCTTCATTCCAAAGTTTTTTAAGATCATCTACTTTTTGTTGATTCCAAGACATTTTCTGTATTAATCTACTCTATGTAGTTCTCCTTATCGATAAGGTTATACTACATATAGTGGTAGTAATCTACTGTAAAATCATTAAAAAATTGTGAATAAATATGAATTATTTATCTGAAATTAATTTCAAAAACATAAAAAAAGTCGGCATTAGGGTAGATTTCAACGTTCCTGTGGATAATAATTTTGTTATTACTGACCACACTAGATTGTTGAGAGCTAAGGAAACAATAAATTTTGTAAAAAACAAAAGTTGTAAAATTCTATTAATTTCACACTTTGGCAGACCAAAAGAAGATTATGATAAAAAATTTTCATTTGAAAATTTGGTTAGCCAGTTTTCTAAAATATTAGAAATGGAAATTGATTTAATTTCATATGAAAGTTTTCAAATTCATGGATTATCGAACTTTGATCGATTTAGTCAAGTTAGCTTGTTAGATAACATTAGATTTTTTAAAGGAGAAGAAAGGAATGATGAAGTTTTTAGTAAATCAATCACAGATCATTTAGATTTTTATATTAATGAAGCTTTTTCAGCATCACATAGAAGCCATTCCTCTGTGGATCAAATGATTAGAAATATTTCATCAGCACCTGGTTTAAATTTTGAAAAAGAATTAGCTGCAATTAGCGATGTTAAAAACTCCTCTCAAAATAAATTAGCTATAATTGGCGGGTCTAAGGTATCAACCAAAATTAATACTCTCATCTCCTTAACAGCATCATGTTCTAATATCTTTATTGGAGGAGCTATGGCAAATAATTTTTTAAAGTTTAAAGGCATTGCTGTTGGTGCTTCATTATTAGAAGATGGTTCAGAGGAAATGATTAAAAAAATTTATAGCTCAGCTTTAAAATCCGGATGTAAAATTCATCTTCCTTTAGATGTTGTTCTAGATAATAAAAGTAAAATGACAATTGACAAATTATCATCATTCTTAGATTTCAAAATTTTTGATATATCTGATCAATCTTTACAACTTTTAGAAAATTTAATATCTAAAAGCGAAATTATTTTATGGAATGGGCCAATGGGTATGATTGAAAATTCTAATTTTGCAATCGGATCAATTACTCTTGCAAATATTTTAGCCCAGTCATCGAGTAAAGTTGTCATAGGTGGAGGAGATACCCTTTTAGCTATAAATATTGCAGGTATTAATTCTGGCAATTATCATTTTGTCTCAACTGCAGGGGGTGCTTTTCTTGAGGCATTAGAAGATAAAATTTTACCCGGAATTGAGGCCCTTAATCAAGGCTAATAAAATGTTTTTTAATCAAAGGTATCTGAATAATAGTAAAAATAACTGTTATGCCCATTATACCAAATACTTTAAAATTAACCCAAGTGTCTGTAGATTGGGTTCTCCAAACTAATTCATTTAATACAGCTAAAAAAATAAAAAAACCAGACCACATTTTATTCATCAATGACCAACCTTGATCAGTTAGTTTCATAGATGAATTTAATAGCATTTTTAAAACAGGTTTATTTATCAGTGTGCTTCCAATTAAAACTATAGCGAATAGTGCATTAATAATAGTAGGTTTCATTTTAAAAAAAATTTCATTTTTTAAAAATATACTCAGCCCACCAAAAACAATAAGTATTACAGTACTAACAAGCATCATTGTAGAAACTTTTCTTTCTTTAATATAGAGAGCAACAAGGGATATTAGAGTTGCCACAATTACTGCCGCTATGCTTAGATATAAATCCTTATCAGATTTATAATAAACAGCAAAAAAAACTATAAGCGGAAAAAATTCTAATAGCTGTTTCATTTATAATAGTCTATCTAAATATTCTTCAAAATGAAACTTTCTTAAATCATCCATACCCTCGCCATATCCTTCAAATAAAACCGGAATATTAAAGGCATTTAATATCGATAATAAAGCACCATATTTTGCATTTGAGTCAACTTTATTAACTATGATTCCATCAATATTTAAATATTTCTGAAAACCACTAATGATATGCTTAGAAGCAAGGCCTGTATTAGCATCAATTGTTAATAGGTTTTTAATCTGTGAGAAAGCTTCAGATTTCTTAATAATTACATTAGAAATTTTTTGTAATTCTCCCATTAAGTTTTTATTATTGTGTTGTCGACCTGATGTATCAATAATGATTACATCATTCTCTTGTAACTGATCGATACCTCTAAATACAACTGCTGATGGATCCTCTTTGTCAGCGCCTTTTACAATAGGAACTTCAAATTTATTTGCAAAAAATTCTAACTGTTCCATAGCAGCAGCTCTAAAAGTATCCGCAGCAATTACTGATGGTTTCATATTATTTTGTTGAAAATATTTTATAAATTTACCAATAAAGGTAGTTTTCCCTGAACCATTATTCCCTGCAATCACCATTAAGCTTTTTGGTTCAGGAGAAAAATTACCAAATTCTTTATTTTTAAATTCATTATGAAGTTCATTTTTTATTAAAATTTTTAAATCATTTTCATTAGATTTTTCATTTTTAATTTTTTGAATAATTAGATCTGCAAATTTAGGCTCAACCCCACTCTCGTAAAGCAAATCCTCAATTTCTTCGATATTTAATTTTTTTTGAAAAATGTTTTTTAAAAAAAACATCAGATGGTAATTACCTCTCCGACGGGTAAACCAATCATTGGAACTTGGTGTTTTAAATAATTTTGATCATACCCAGCTACCATTCCTGAATTTATTTCTTCAATCAATATTTTTCTTGGAAGTAAGAGTTTGTTTTTTATTTGTTTTGTTAATTCTTTACCGAGTGATCTCAATTTCTTGGCTCTTCTTTTTATAATTGACTTTTCAACCTGAGGCATTCTTGCTGCTGGGGTATTTTGTTTTGGAGAAAATGGGAATATATGAAGATGAGAAATATTACATTCCTTTAATAAATTGTATGTATTATCAAACATTTCATCTGTCTCTGTTGGAAACCCAGCTATAATATCTGCTCCAAATGTAATTTCATTTCTAAGACTTCGACAATGATCAATAAAATTCTTTGTGTCATCAACACTATGTCTTCTTTTCATTCTTTTCAAAATCATATTATCTCCAGCCTGTAAACTTAAGTGTAAATGAGGCATTACCCGTGGGTTTGTCAAAACTTTATCGAAATGTTCATCTATCTCGGCGCAATCTATTGAAGACAACCTTAATCTTTGCAAATCTGTATTATCTAAAATATCTATTATTAGATTGCTCATGCAGTAATGTTTATCAAAGTCACTACCGTAATCTGAAATATCAACCCCAGTAAGAACTACTTCTTTAACTCCTTGGGACACTTTTCTTTTAACTTCATCAATTAAAAACTGAGGTTCAAAGCTTCGATTATTGCCTCTGCCAAAGGGAATTATGCAAAATGTACATCTGTGGTTGCAACCTTGCTGAATTACTAAACTCGCCCTAGGCCCTGAATTATCAGTACTTAGTGTTGGAGCTGCATCTTCTACCTTGTCAAAAATGTTTTCGATAAAATCATTTTGTTTTTTTTTAGTAAAAGGATTATCCCATGTCTCATTTTTTAACTTATTAATGTTGTCAACAAGATGATCAATTTCATCCATTTGATTATATTTTTTTGGTGATATTTGTGCAGCGCAACCAGTTAGAACTATTTTAGAAGAGGGATTTTGTTTTTTAAGTTTTCGAATACTTTGCCTAACCTGTCTCTCAGTTTCATTTGTAACAGCACATGAATTAATAACAATAATATTTTCGTTATTATTTGGGAGAAGTTCTTCTATTTTCTTTCCCTCAAAATGATTTAATCGACATCCAAAATTTATTACTTTATTCATTAAACTTTTATAGTTGATTGATAAACCAACTCAGCAGGACCTTTTAGATATACAATGTTTTGGTTTATAATAGTTTCCATTCTAGATTGTTCTGTTTTAATTTTGATTTTTGATTTTACTATATTATTATGAAATAAAACAAAAGCTGTGGCACAAGTACCTGATCCACAAGCAAGAGTGTGCCCTCCGCCTCTTTCCCAAAATAAAACTTTTATATTCCTATTATTTATTCTTTCCACAAAAGTTATATTTGCCTGATTGGGAAAATATTTATGTTTAACTAACTTTGGACCTAATAATTTCAGATTTATAGATTTTAATTTTTTTACAAGAATTATACAATGAGGATTGCCAATACTCGCTGACATAATTTTAATCAATCCAGGTATAGCAATATTTTTTAAATTTATGTTTTGACTATCCATTCTTTTGGATAATGGAATTTTTTTCCAATCTATGGATACTTCACCAACATTAATTTGGTACTCTTTACCAATTTTTTTACCAATATGAAAAAATTTCTGACTTTTAATCACAATTTTTTTTAACTTTTTATTTTCTTTTAAATACTTAAAAGCGCATCTTAATCCATTTCCACAGTTTTTACCTAAAGATCCGTCAGAGTTGTAAAAGCTGACTTCATGATAATACCCCACTCTTTTAAGAAAAATAAGTTGGTCGCATCCAATACCAAATCGTCGATCACATAATTTTTTGATAATTTTCTTAGATTTTTTAATAATATCAACATTTTGATCAATTATTATAAAATCATTACCTGCTCCATGAGCCTTTATAAAAGGTATTTTCATAAGGCGCCTATAGTGATATAAAATGCATCGATAATAAAGAAAAAACATAGTCGGCCGATGAGTTTCATCCGTCGATTTTTTTTATTTTTTAAATGTTAGAAAATATAACAAATAAAATAACTGGTATTTTTCAAGGCCTCTCAAATAAAGGGGCAATTACTGAAAATGATTTGGAGTTAACTCTTAGAGAAGTAAGAGTAGCGTTATTAGAGGCTGATGTATCACTTAAAGTATCAAAAGACTTAATAAAAAATATTCAGGAAAAAGCTATTGGCCAAAAAGTAATTGAAAATGTTCAACCGGGCCAACAAATAATAAAGATTGTAAGCGATGAGCTAACAGAAATTCTTGGTAGCCAAAGCAGTGATTTAAATTTTAAAAATAAACCATCTGTATTTCTGATGTGTGGCCTTCAGGGCGTTGGTAAAACCACATCTGTTGCAAAATTAGCTAATCATTGTCAAAAGACACTTAATAAGAATGTTTCATTGGTTTCTACTGACTTAAGAAGACCTGCAGCGATAGAACAATTAAGAGTTTTAGCAAAAAAAAATAACATTCAATTTATCGAGCCTAATGATGAAAAAATAGAAAGTATAGTTCAATTTGCACTGTCTCAAAGTAAGAGACTTTTATCAGATATTTTAATTATTGACACTTCAGGGCGTATTAGTACTGATGATAATCTTTTATTGGAATTAAAAACAATTTATCAATTAGCTCAACCTCAAGAAAACTTGTTAGTTCTGGACTCAATGATGGGACAACAAGCCCTTAACGTTGTTCAGTCTTTTAATGACACTGCCCCACTATCAGGTTTTATCTTAACAAGATTAGATGCAGATCCTAGAGGTGGTGTAGCTTTGTCGGCTAAATATCAAACCGGTTTGCCAATTCGTTTTTTTGGTTCAGGAGAAAATATTGAAGATTTTGAAGTATTTCATCCAGATCGTATAGCTTCAAGAATTCTAGGAATGGGTGATGTTGTATCTTTAGTAGAAAAAGCTCAAAAAGATTTTGATGAAAAAGAAATGGAAAATCTTCAATCACAAATGATGAGCGGTAGGTTTAATATGAATGATCTTTTAAAACAATTTTTACAAATGAAAAAAATGGGCGGAATGACCGGTATGATGTCTTATATGCCCGGAGTTAGCAAAATTAAAAATATGATGGAAAATAATGACTTTGATGAAAAAATTATTGACCATCAAATAGCAATAATCCGTTCCATGACTAAAAATGAAAGAATAGAGCCTGACATACTCAAAGCCTCAAGAAAGAAAAGAATTGCATCAGGCTCTGGAAGACAGGTTCATGAAGTTAACAGGCTTCTCAAACAATATGAGCAAACAAAAAAGATAATGAAAAAAGCTCAAAAACCAGGATTTGCCAATAAGTTGAAAAATTTATTAGGTGGAAACCAAATGCCAACGATTGATTAACAAAAAAAGAAAGGAGAAATCATGGCAACAAAAATAAGACTAGCTCGAGGGGGTTCAAAGAAAAGACCCTTTTATAGAATAGTGGTAGCAGACGAAAGAGCGCCAAGAGATGGTAATTTTATTGAAAAAATCGGAAACTTTAACCCTATGGTTGCAAAAGATCATAAAGAAAGAGTTGTTTTAAGCAAAGAAAGAGCGGAACACTGGTTAAAAGTCGGGGCACAGCCAACTGATAGAGTTCAAAAAATTCTATCAGATTTAGGAATGATGGAGGCTCCAAAAATAACGGAAAAAACAAAGAAACATTTACCAAAAGCAAAAGCACAAGAAAGAATAAAAGCAAAAGAGGAAGCTGCATTAAAAGCGGAAGAAGATGCAAAGGCAGCAGCTGAGTCAGCTAAGGCAGAGGCTGAAACACCTGTAGAAGATAAAAAAACTGAGGAGGAGGCATTAGAAGAAACTACATCCTCCGAAGTTGAAACTACAGTTTCTGAGGATAAACCTGCAGATGAGGCTCTAGCAGAAACTGAATCAGTAGACGAAAAACCTGCTGTAGAAGCTCCAGCTAAAGAGGAAGCTGCAGAAGAAAAAAAAGAAGAAGAACAACCTAAAGAATAGCATTAAGTTGTCAGTTTCTAAAAATCATTTTATTCAAGTTGGCAAAGTCGGCAGGCCTAAAGGAACTAAAGGCCTGCTTAGACTTAATTGTTTTTTAAATGATGACAGAGATATAAATAAATTTGAATTATTTTACTTAGAAGACGAGAATACTATTAAAATTAAATTAGTATCTTTTGATAAAAAAGGGCCCATTATCAATATCGATAATATTTTAAACAGAACAGATGCTGAGGCATTTGTAAATAAATTTATTTATTTAAAAAAAGAAGAACTTCAACCAACTAAAGAAAATGAATATTATTTTCATGACCTAGAAGGATTAGACGTAGTTGATCATAAAAATGAAAAGGTTGGTAAAGTTGTATCTGTTGTAAATTTTGGTGCAGGTGACTTACTAGAAATTTTTTTTACAAAGAGTTCAAAAAATGAATTTTTTAGATTTACTGAAAAAAATTTTCCATCAGTAAACTTAAAACAAAACCAAATCACTATTAAAAGTTAATGATTAATTTTAATATTTTAACACTTTTCCCAGAAATTTTTTCTCAAATGAATTTTGGTATCCTCGGAAGAGCTTTCAAAAATAAATTATTTAAAATTAATACTATCAACATAAGAGAATATAGTAACTTATCAGGGAATTCAGTAGATGATAAACCATTCAGTGGAGGACCTGGCATGGTTTTAAGGCCAGACATAATCTCAGATGCTATTGAAAAAAACTTTGACCAATTATATTTAGACTCATGTATAAAAATTTGTTTTTCTGCAAAAGGTGAAAAATTAGATCAAAACTTTTTAGAGATAAACAAAAATAAAAAAAATTTTCTTTTATTGAATGGAAGGTATGAAGGGATTGATCAAAGGGTTATAAATTATTATGAATTTAAGGAATTAGCTGTAAGTGATGTAATATTAAATGGAGGCGAGGTAGGATCTCAGCTTTTTATAGAGTCCTTCGTAAGGTTGCAACCTGGTGTTATTGGAAATAATGATACTCATGAACAAGAGTCATTCAGCAATGATTTGGTAGAATATGATCAATATACTAGACCCAATTCTTGGATAGCGCCAGATAAACAGTCAATAGCAGTGCCTCAAGTCTTAACAAGTGGCCATCATGCAGATATTGAGGCTTGGAAAAGAGAAAATGCTATCGAAAATACAAAAAAAAACAGACCTGATTTGTTTAAAAAGTATTTAAAAAAAAACAAAAATGATTAGAATACCCGCTCTAATACCACCCACATTTTATTATTGGTTGGAGAGTAAATATGAATGAAATAATCAAAAATTACGAACAAACACAAATACAAAAGATATTAAAAAATTCTAAAGTTACTGACTTTGGCCCTGGCGACACGGTTAAAGTAAATGTTAAGATTAAAGAAGGTAATAAGGAAAGAGTTCAGGCATTTCAAGGCGTGTGTATTGGAAAAAAGAATAATGGACTCAATTCATCATTTTCAGTAAGAAAAATTTCTAGTGGAGAAGGTGTTGAGAGAGTCTTCCCTCTTTATAGTAATGTTATTGAGTCAATTGAAAGAATTAAAGTTGGCGATGTTAGAAGAGCGAAGCTTTATTATTTAAGAGAATTATCTGGCAAGAAGGCTAGAATTGCTGAAAGAACAGATGGACGGTCATATGATGATGATCAATTTATCTCTACAATTAAAGATGAAGAAGAAGCTAATTCTGATTTAAAAGAAGATCAAGTTATTTCAAATACCCCTGATAATCAAAACGCTCCTGTTGAAGCTGCTGCAGAGGAAGTAGTTGAGTCTGCTCCAAAAGTAGAAAATCCCTCTGAACAAAAAGTAGTAGCATCTACAGAAGAAGTAAAAGAAGCAGCAGAGGAAGAGGCTCCTACTGAGGAAAAAGTAGATGAGCCCAAAGCTAAAACCTAAATAATTTTTAACTTGAGCAATCAAAGCCCAAAAACTCTATTTGATAAAATTTGGACAGAACATCTTGTAACCCAAAGAGATGACGGTACTAGCCTTTTATATATCGATCGACATCTTGTGCATGAGGTTACAAGCCCCCAAGCATTTGAAGGATTAAAGTTATCTAATCGATCCGTTCATCGACCTGAGGCAACTATTGCTGTAGCAGATCACAACGTTCCCACTATTAATAGACAGAATATCGAGGATCCTCAAAGTAAAATTCAAGTAGAAACACTTGCAAATAATACGAGAGAGCATGGAATTCAATATTTTGATTTAATGGACCAACGTCAGGGCATCGTACACATTATAGGACCAGAACAAGGTATTACCCAACCGGGTATGACAATAGTGTGTGGAGACAGTCATACCTCTACTCACGGCGCATTTGGTGCTTTAGCATTTGGAATTGGAACAAGCGAGGTTGAGCATGTTTTAGCTACTCAGACTATAGTGCAAAATCCTGCAAAAAATATGAGAATTTCAGTGAATGGTGAACTTCCTTTTGGTGTAAATTCAAAAGATTTAATTCTTTATATTATCGGAAAAATTGGAACTGCTGGTGGAACAGGGCATGTCATAGAGTACGCTGGTTCCTCTGTTATGAGTCTTTCTATGGAAGGACGAATGACAATATGTAATATGAGTATTGAAGCAGGAGCAAGAGCTGGATTAATAAGCCCAGACCAAACAACATTTGATTATATTAAAGGGAGGCCTTACGCACCTGAGAATAATCATTGGGATAAAGCTGTAGAGTATTGGTCCTCTTTACCGTCTGATAATGATGCAAATTACGATCAAGAAATTATTATAAATAGTAATGAAATAGATCCGATGGTTACATGGGGAACAAGTCCTGAGGATGTTGTAGCAGTATCAGGATTAGTTCCCAGTCCAGAGAGTGCAAACACAGAAAATAAAAAGAAAAGCATAGAAAGATCTTTGGATTACATGGGTCTTAAACCAGGGACTAAAATAACAGATATTAAATTAGATAAAATTTTTATTGGTTCATGTACTAACGGCCGTATTGAGGATTTAAGAAAAGTAGCTTCCATTGTAAAAGATAAAAAAATTGCATCTCATGTCCAAGCAATGATAGTTCCAGGATCTGGATTAGTAAAAAAACAAGCTGAAGAAGAGGGATTAGACAAAATTTTAAAAAATGCCGGATTTGAGTGGAGAGAAGCTGGCTGTTCTATGTGTCTTGGCATGAACCCTGATCAACTTAAACCAGGTGAAAGATGTGCATCAACCTCTAATAGAAATTTTGAGGGTAGACAAGGTAGAGGTGGAAGAACTCACTTAATGAGCCCAGAACTAGCTGCTGCTTCTGCCATCATTGGGAATATTTCAGATATAAGAGATTTTAGATAAATGGATAAATTTAGTACTCTTCAAGGAATTGCTGCACCTTTGCCAATAGTAAATATTGATACGGATATGATTATCCCAAAACAATTTCTGAAAACAATCAAAAGAACAGGATTAGGTGTAAGTTTATTTTACGAGATGAGATACGATAATGATGGAAAAATTATAAAAGACTTTGTGTTAAATCAATCTCCTTTTGATCAATCAAAAATTCTCGTTGCAGGCGATAATTTTGGATGTGGCTCAAGTCGCGAACATGCTCCTTGGTCCCTTAAAGATTTTGGAATTCGATCAGTAATCTCAACAAGTTTTGCAGATATATTTTATAATAACTGCTTTCAAAATGGTATTTTACCAATTGTGGTATCACCAGATCAATTAGACAAATTAATGACTGCGGCTTCTAACCAAACAGAATTCAACATCAATTTGCCAGATCAAATCATAAAAGCCGGTAATCACACAGTAAATTTTGAAATTGAGGATTATAGAAAAGAAAGACTCCTTCAGGGTTTAGATGACATAGGTATCACACTGAGCTACCAAGATAAAATTAATGAATATGAAAATGATAAAATAAATAAAAAACCTTGGTTATTCAAAATAGTTAAATGAGTTCAAAAATTTTAATATTACCAGGAGATGGAATTGGTGTTGAGGTTGCTGATCAAGCAATACGGGTCATTGAAAATCTCAATGACCATGGCTTAGATGCAACATACGAAAAGGACTTGGTCGGAGGAGCATCCTATGACCAAAATGGAGAACCACTAACTTCCGAGGTTTTAGAAAAAGCAAAACTATCTGATGCAATCTTATTAGGGGCAGTAGGTGGCTCCAAATGGGATGATGTTGAGAGGTCTAAGCGACCAGAAGCCGGTTTATTAGGTCTGAGAAAAGAATTAGAATTATTTGCCAATCTTAGACCTGCGCTGGTTTTTGAAGCTTTAGTTTCCGCATCAACTCTAAAAAAAGAGATTGTTAATAATTTAGATATTATGATTGTTAGAGAATTAACGGGTGGAGTTTATTTTGGTCAGCCGAGAGGCATTGAAGAAACTTCTGAAGGTAAAAAGGCCATAGATACACAAGTTTATTATGATTATGAAATTGATCGCATTGCAAGAGTGGCTTTTGATTTGGCTAAAAAAAGAAATAATAAAGTTACATCTGTTGAGAAAGCAAATGTTATGGAAACAGGAGTTTTATGGAGAAAAGTTGTTAAACAGACTCATGCTGATTTTGCAGAAGTAGAATTAGAAAATATGTTAGCAGATAATTGTGCAATGCAACTAGTAAGAAACCCAAAACAGTTTGATGTTATTGTAACAGATAATCTTTTTGGGGACTTACTTAGTGACTGTGCAGCCATGCTTACAGGATCATTAGGTATGTTACCATCTGCCTCTTTAGGCGCAGAAGTAGAAGGGAAAAGACATGGGCTTTTTGAGCCCGTTCATGGTAGTGCACCAGATATAGCAGGACAAGACAAGGCCAACCCAATTGCAACAATCTTAAGCTTATCGATGATGCTAAAGTATAATCTAAATAAACCAGATCTGTCTAAAAAAGTTGAGAGTGCAGTTCAAAAAGTTTTATCTGAAGGATTTAGAACCGGTGACATATTCACTAATGAAAATCAAACTTTAGTTTCTTGCTCTAAAATGGGTGATTTGATAATTGAAAGACTCTAAATTGGCCTCTTCTAAAAAACCCAAAATAGCTGTCGTAGGAGCAACTGGTAATGTCGGTAGAGAAGTTCTAGATATTATTGATGAAAGAGAAATTCAATATTCTGAATTAGTAGCACTTGCGTCATCTCGCTCCAAGGGAAGCTCAATTGAATTTGGAGAAAATAAATCAGTTATTGTTGGTGATTTGGCTGAATATGACTTTACAGGAACTGATATTGCGATCTTTTCCCCAGGTGCAAAAACTTCTAGTGAGTTTGCTCCAAAAGCTGCTAAGCAAGGTTGCATAGTAATTGATAATACTTCTCATTTTAGAACAGACTCTGATGTTCCTCTAGTAGTAGCTGAGGTTAATCCTGAAGCTTTAAAAAATTTTAGAAATAAAAATATTATCTCGAACCCCAATTGCTCCACGATGGGTTTGTTGGTTGCTATAAAACCGCTGCACGATAGGTATAAAGTTAAAAGAATAGTTGTTTCAACTTATCAATCAGTTTCAGGAGCTGGTAAAGAGGCTGCTGATGAATTGTTCAATCAAACAAAATCAATTTATGCTAACGAAGCAGTTACAAAAGAAAAGTTTACAAAACAAATAGCCTTTAATGTCATTCCACACATTGATGTTTTCTTAGATGATGGTCAAACAAAAGAAGAATGGAAAATGTATAATGAAACAAAAAAAATACTAGACCCTCAAATTGAACTTTCAGCTACTTGTGTTCGAGTTCCCGTATTTGTATCACACTCTATGGCAGTCAATGTTGAGTTCAAGAATGAGTATGATGAAGATCAGGTGAGAGAAATTTTTAAATCTGCTCCTGGCCTAAAAATGATTGATTATAGGGCAGATGAGGGTTATGTCACTCCTGTAGAATCAGCTGGTTTAGATCCTGTTTATGTTAGTAGAATAAGAAGAGACTCTACTATTAAGAATGGCTTAAATTTTTGGTGTGTTTCAGATAATTTACGTAAAGGTGCTGCATTGAATACTGTGCAGATTGCTGAAATTTTAATCAAAGACTACTTAAGTTCCTAGCCTTAAACAAAATATTTTTTCTTCGATTATTTTGATATTTATTTAGATGCATAAATATTTCTTTAGTAACGTTCTCTAAAGTTTTTTTTAAACTATTTTTTTTTAAAATGTTGTCTGCATAAAGGGCTGTTGATAAATCACCAGCACCATGAAATCGATTTTTAAAATTTATATAGGGTGAAGAAATACCCCAAATTTGATTTTTTTTGCATAATACGTTTAAGAGTTCTCCTTCAAAAGGAATGCTTCTAATAAAAATTGAAGAATTGTTGTTTATAGAAAATTTTTTTAAATCAAATAGTATTTCCTCTAGAGGATAGAAGTCAATATTTCTACCACTGAGAAATGACCACTCGAAAAAATTAGCTGATATATAAGATACCTTTGATGCCATTTCCCTAAAAAAATTAGCAACATCTTTTTTAACATAGAAGCCTATTCCTATGTCCCCCATGACAGGATCTAATAAAACATTTTTTTGAGTTAATATAATTTTTTGAACAAATTTGGCTGTAGGGAGATCCGGAGTATATCCAACGATAGTAAAACTTCTAGAATTAAACTTATATGTTTTTTTCAATGAATTAAAAATTTTCCATGGATTAAGTCTTTTAGAGTGGAGTTGAATTGAATTCTTATGAGCTTTATGGGAGGTCAGTGCAACAGTAGGAATCTCAAAAAATTTATAATTTTTTGGAGTTAAAATATATCTTGCTGCCTGATTACCAACTAAGTCATTTAATACAGTGGACTGAATGCTGATTATATTAGTCATTTATATGATTGCATAATTTTTGTCTGAGGTTGTCAATGTGAGTACAATAATATAGAAGATATTTATAAGAAATTAAATAAAAGGAATAAAATTATGGATTTTGAATTACCAAATCTACCTTATGCAAATGATGCTTTGGCGCCTTTTATGTCCTCTGAGACTCTTGATTTTCATCATGGTAAGCATCATCAAACATATGTAACTAACCTAAATAACTTAATTAAAGAATCAGACATGCAAAATGCTTCCCTAGAAGAAATAGTTATAAAATCTAATAAAGATTCATCTATGGGGGGGATATTCAATAATGCAGGTCAACATTGGAATCATATTTTGTTTTGGCAATGTATGAAGCCCAACGGAGGTGGTGCAATGCCATCAGAGTTAGAGAGTCGAATTAATTCAGATTTTGGCGGAATAAATGAGTTTAAAGAGGCATTTATTCAAGCCGGAACTACACAATTTGGATCTGGATGGGCATGGCTAGCTATTGATAATGGTAAATTAGTTGTTACAAAATCTGCTAACGCATCAAACCCCTTAGTTGATGGAATGAAACCCATTTTAGGATGTGATGTTTGGGAGCACTCCTATTATATTGATTATAGAAACAAAAGACCTGATTACTTAAAAGCCTTTTTAGATAGCTTAGTTAATTGGGAGTTTGTTGCTTCTCAACTAGATTAGTTTTTTGGGGCTGTTTTCTATAACAGCCCCAATATTTTATGCTGATAAAAGCTTAGAGTCAGAGTTAATTTCAATTTTTCTTGGTTTTTGATGATCAGGTATTTCTCTCTCTAGATCAATACTTAATAATCCATTTTTTAAATCAGCTTTCACTACCTTAACTGTATCAGCTAATTCAAATTTTCTCTCAAAGTTTCTATTGGCTATGCCTCGATAAAGAAATTCTCTTTCATCATTTTCTTTATCAGATCCCATATCACCCTTAACTGTCAGTAGGTTGCCCTCCTGAGAAATATTAATTTGTGATTGATCAAAACCAGCAACAGCCATAGTAATTTGATAAATATTTTTATCATGTTTAACGATATTATATGGTGGATATGATGTACTTTTGTTATTTGTTGAAAATACAGAGTCAAAAAGTCTATCAAAATCATCAAATCCCACAGAAGATCTCCATAACGGAGATAAGTCAAATGTAGTCATAATTAACCTCCTTAAGCGTTAATTGTAATTGCAGATTTAAACTGCGTTTATTTTAAGAGTCCCATAAGGCAACTCACTATAATTTAAGTGGTATGAAAAATTTGTTTTTCAAGTCTTGAGAAATTCATATTTATTCATCATCTTTCTTAGTATAGATTTCATTAATGCATTCAATAGTTGCAACAAAACCTGGCGACACAACTGTTCTTCAAAAAAAAGAATTATATTTTGATGATCTTAAACCTAATGAAATTTTAATAAAAAATCATTCAATTGGCGTTAATTTTATTGATATTTACTTTAGAGCTGGACTTTATCCCTGGCCTCAAGAAAAAAATTTAGTTCTAGGCTCAGAAGCTGCAGGTGAAGTAGAAGCAGTTGGCGAAAATGTTAAAAATTTTAAAATCGGTGATCGTGTAGCCTATGCTCAAGCAAATAACGCTTATGCAACTCATAGAGTTATCAATGAAAATCTTGTTGTTTCTATTCCAAGTGATATTTCCTTTGACCAAGCAGCAGCATCTATATTAAAGGGATTGACTGTAAAATATTTATTACATGATAGCTTTAAATTAAAATCTCAACATAAAGTTCTATTTCACGCAGCCGCTGGTGGTGTTGGTTTAATCGCAGGACAATGGATCAAAGAAATTGGAAGTCATCTGATTGGAACAGCAGGTACTGATACTAAATGTGAAATAGCAAAAAATCATGGTTATGATGATGTGATAAACTACACATCTCAAAATTTTTTAGATGAAATTCAAAAAATAACAAACAATGAGTGTGTAGATGTTGTCTACGATAGTGTAGGTCAAGATACAATGAGTGACTCTTTCAAATCTTTAAAAAAACATGGAACAGTTGTATCCTTCGGACAATCTTCAGGCATGTATAAAAATTTACAGATGTCTGATCTTATGACTGGCTCACTTCATTTAACTCGTCCTACTCTTTTTCATTTTTATGCTGATAGAGAGTGGTTATTACAATCTAGTGCTCTTCTTTTTCAAATGATTGCAGATAAAAAAATAATCTTCAATAATATTACTGAGTACACTTTAGATGACGTAGATATAGCGCATACTGATATAGAAAATCGTAAAACTACAGGATCTGTTATATTAAAGACTTAACATCTTCAAAAACTTTTTTTAGAGTTTTATCTAATGTTTCAAAAATTATATCCATTTCATCATCCGATGTGATAAATGGTGGACATAAAACAATAGATGGACCTAGGGGCCTACATATTAAGCCATTTTCAATACACTGATTGGCTACTCTCTCACCAATAGAAATTGTTCCATCAAATGACTTTTTAGTTTGCTTGTCTTGAACCATTTCTAATGCACCCATTAATCCTACGCCCCTGGCTTCCCCAATAAATTCAAGCTCTTCAAATTTTTTTAAACCGCCCATAAAAATTGGATCTAAACGTTGAACATTTTCAATCATTTTTTCATTAATTATTATATCTATGGCTTCTAAGGCTAGAGCGCATCCTACTGGATGACCGCCTGCAGTAAACCCATGATAAAATTCTTCAGCTTCGTATGAGGCATCCATCATTTGCTCGGTCATACGTTCACCCAATATCACAGCACCTAAAGGGAAAAAACCTGATGTAATACATTTTGATGCAATTACTACATCCGGTCTGATATTATATGTTTGAGATCCCCAAAGATTACCTGTTCGACCAAACCCGCAAATAACTTCATCTGCTATGAATGGGATGTCATATTTTTGAAGAATTTTTTGAACAATATCAAAGTATCCTTTTGACGGAGGTATAACCCCCCCAGCACCCATAACAGGTTCTGCAAAAAATCCAGCTATTGTATCTGGCCCCTCTTTTTGAATAATATTTTCAAGATCCTCACCCATTCTTTTTGTAAAATCTTCTTCATTTTCTCCTTCAAGGCTATTTTTCCAGAAATGAGGACATTGTGCATGAATAAATCCATCAAGAGGCAAGCCAAATTCACTATTATAAGGTTTGCCTGTCATAGAAGCTGAAACTGCTGTCACTCCATGATAGGAGTTTATACGAGTTATAATTTTTCTCCTTTCAGGCTTTCCTTTTCTTTTATTTATGAACCATAAAAGTTTTACAGTTGTGTCATTTGCCTCAGAGCCGGAATTAGTAAAAAAAACTTTCCCTCTAGAGAAGGGAGATATCTCTATTAGCTTATCTGCTAGTTTGACTGCAGGTTCAGATATTCTACCAAAGAAAGAATGATAACCCGAAAATTTTTCGTATTGTTTTTTTGCAACCTCAATCATTCTAGGATGATCAAATCCTACAACTGAATTCCATAAGCCAGAATTAGCGTCTAAATATTTTTTACCATTTTGATCATATACATAAATACCTTTTGCCTGATTCAATACTATTGGACCAAGATCATCTAAATTTTTTAAATCTGTAAAACCGTGTAAGACACTATTGGTGTTAATCATTTGCTACCTCATATAATTTTTCAATATATGGCATTTTCTTAAAAGGTATATCAACTAGTTCGGTATCTGCTAGAAAATACCCAAGAAAAAAAAATAGAGCCATAAAAATTAATTTAATCATAGATATAAAAAGATAATACAGAAATAAAAAAAGGGTTAGAACTAATTGTCCTAACCCTTTTATAGAAAGAAGTGGCCCACTAAGAAAAAAGCCGCTTCTATAAGGCTGTAAAATAGAGATTTTCTCTCTTAGTTAGATTATAATTGTGCTCCATGGCAACATCAAGAAAATTGAAATAACCACTATATATAGAAATATAATCAGCAATATGCTACTAAATTTAGAAAATCTTGCTAATGACTTTACTTAGATTCCCAGAAAAAGTTCCAAATCTTTTGTATGTAATTTATGGATTTTGTCTTTGCACAATAACTATATTTATATCGCCTTATATACTTGTATCCGATTATTCTTTATTAATCAAAATCCAACAGTCTGATAATTTAACTTTTTCTAATTTTTTAAATTTTCATTTTTTAATTTTATATTTTTTGTACTTTTTATTAGATTTTTTTACAAATGACCATTATTCAATATTAAGAATAATAAATTTATTTTATTCATTTTCCATTATTTACATTTCTTACAAAATTATAAAATTAAAATTTTATGATTTAGAAATTTGGAGCCCTATTACAACAATAACATTTTCTGGTGTCTTTATTTTACTTTCATTAACAATCCAAAATTATTTAGCTTCTGGTTTGATAAGTCTAACTATATTTTATTTTTTGCTTAAAATCTTTGAAGATGAAAACTTTTTAAATAATTTTTTCTTTACTCTTTTTAGCATTATTGCAATGCTCATGGGCAGTTTTTTCTTTTTAATTATAATTTCATATTTTGGTTTTATAAAAATTCTTAACTTAAAATTGTCAAAAGAAAAAAAACTTCATTTTATTTCAAATTTATGTTTGATTTATATTTTAGCAGTTTCCTTATTAATTATTCAGCAAATTAATTACGAAAATTTTTCTATTCATATTAATTTATCTTTTATGGAAATCATGAATAGGATCATTCATATTATTGTTTTATTTTTACCTATATTCGGACTCTTTTTCGTCTCTCTTTTTTTTAATGTATTCAGGAAACTGAATTGGAACAAAGATATATTATCGTTTTTAATAATTATCTTAATATCATTATTAATTTTTATTTTTTCAAAGGAAAAGAACTACTCCTCTTTAGTTTTTATGTTGCCGTTTTTAGTAATATATATTTATAGAACTCTTGAGTTTTTAGAGCTTAGATTTTCAAAATTTTCTTATATTTTTATATATTTCATACCGATATTAATCATTTATGCCAGTACATCCAATTATAATGAAATTAAAGATATTCCATCGATAAACTATGTCTTTTATGCGTTAATTTCTTTCATGGCCTTAATTAGTCCAGTCCTTATATTTCAAAAACAGTCATTGATTAACACACAAAAAATTACAACTTTTTCATTATTAGCAATATATACAATCTCTCTAGTTTTTTTTCATAGCCAATATAATAAATATTTAATACATAATGTAATTTCTAAGTCTCTCGTCAACGATTTTGGATGCAAAATAGACAACACTAAAATATCATTAAGTCAAAAAAAAGACGTTTTAAGTTTGTTTTATATTAAAAATCTAGAGACAAATTTTAAACATAATTGTAGCGTTAAGATAAATTTTACTACTTTAAATGATTTGCCGATTAGTGATATAAAATCTGTAAATAAGACATATTTTGATATTGATATGAAATCTTTCATGAATCTTAATATAAAAAAATTATGAGCTTAATTAGAGATTTAAAAAAAAATGAAATAAGAGTTATCTCATACCTTTTATTGGGTGTTTTTACCTTTTTAATTTTTGATTATTCTGTTGCAAGTTTTTTTTATAACATAAATGATCAAACTAAATCATTATTTGGAACGTTAACCCATTTTGGGGACTCATTTTATTTCTTTATACCCACTCTACTCACATGGTTAGTGATAAAATTAATTAAAAATAAAAATGATTTATTAAAAGTCATAGGGGATGCAAGTATATTTATTTTTCTCACAATTTTGCTAAGTGGATTTATGGCACAACTCTTTAAACATCTTATCGGACGTCCAAGACCTGTCTTATTTAACAATTTTGATAAAACTTCTCTTGATTTTTTTAACTTTGATTCTCAATGGCATTCATTTCCTTCTGGTCATACAACTACAATTTTTGCATTTGTTTTTTGTTTAATTTTTTTATTTCCAAAAATCAAAAATTTTCTTCTCACACTTGCAATAATAATTGCATCAACAAGGGTAATAATTGGCGCACACTTTATAAGTGATGTATTTGGTGGTATTTTGGTTGCTTACTTATCTTGCATATTTATCAGAAATAAATTTACTGAAA
>MDTD01118386.1_pt1 | contig 27381 bp, 27 predicted proteins | sample 811221 | NCBI WGS metagenome assembly MDTD01 (sample SAMN05326646, study PRJNA326480) | marine metagenome | isolation source: seawater | place: Pacific Ocean: South West | collected 2011 | reverse complement strand
TATTTTTACTTTTTGATATTAGGTCCTGTGGCCGAGTGGCTAGGCAGAGCTCTGCAAAAGCTTCTACACCAGTTCGAATCTGGTCGGGACCTCTTGAGTAGTATAATTACTCATTTTGTTTTTAATAATAATTAAAACTAATTTTATAGTATGTTAGAAACATTAATTTCATCAAAAACAAGAATCAATTTATTAATAAGGTTTTTTTTAAACTTAGCTAGAAAATCACATCTAAGAGGAATTGCTAATGATTTTAAAGAATCCACTAATTCAATAAGATTAGAATTAAATAGTTTGACCAAAGCAGGTTATCTATTAAAAAAGAAAGAAAATAATAAGGTAAATTATTTAGCAAATCAAAATCATCCTTTATTTAATATTTTGGTAGACTTAGTTAAAAAACATACAGGTATTGAAGAAATTGTTAATAAAATTGTTGATTCTATTCATAGTTTAAAAGCAATTTATTTAGTAGGTGATTATGCTAAAGGTATCGATTCTGGTATAATTCAAATTTATATTGAAGGATTAATTAAAGATGAGAACTATATAAATAGTATCCTAAAATCAACAGAAGAAAATATAGGTCGTAAGATTATCTTATTGAAAAAGATTGATCCATTTGAAGAAAAACTTAAAATTTTTTAAAATGAAAAAAATTGACATGGTAGATTTAAAAGGTCAATACCTTAACATTAAAGATAAGTTAGATAAATCTATTTTAGATGTTATTTCTTCTTCAAAATTTATTAATGGTCCTCAGGTAACTCAATTTTCTCAAAACCTTGAGAGTTATTTAGATGTCAAACATGTTATTCCCTGTGCAAATGGAACGGATGCTCTTCAAATAGCTTTAATGTCATTATCTCTTAAACCTGGTGATGAAGTTATTTGTCCATCTTTTACTTATGTTGCAACTGCAGAAGTGATTTCTCTTTTAGGATTAACTCCAGTGATGACTGATGTAGATCCAGATACTTTTAATATTACTGCTGATATAATAAAACCTCTTATAACAAAAAAAACAAAAGTAATTGTACCTGTTCATCTTTTTGGACAATCTTGTGATATGGAGCCGATAATGAAATTGGCTAATGAGTTTGGTTTATATGTAATTGAAGATAATGCTCAAGCGATAGGATCTCAATATACTTTTATTGAAGGTAAAGTAAAAAATACAGGAACAATCGGTCATATAGGTACTACTTCTTTTTTCCCATCTAAAAATTTAGGTTGTTATGGTGATGGAGGTGCTATTTTTACCAATAACGACGAAATAGCTTCTAAAATTAAAATGATTGCTAATCATGGCCAAGAGAAAAAATATCATCATAAAGTAATAGGTTGTAATTCAAGACTGGATTCTATTCAGGCTGCTATTTTAAATATAAAACTTAATTATTTAGACTATTATTCAAAAATAAGAAATTCAATGGCTGAAGTTTATGATAAGAATTTAAGTGAGATTAATGGTATTCAAGTACCTTTTAGAGCTCCATATTCAACTCATGTATTTCATCAGTATACTATAAAATTAAAAAAAACAAAAAGAGATCAACTTAAAAATTATCTATCAAATCTTGGTATTCCTTCTATGATTTATTACCCTCTTCCTTTATATAAGCAGGAGGCATTTAAAAAATATGTTAATAAAGATTTTTTAATTTTAAACGTAAATAATTTATGTGATAGTGTATTATCATTACCAATTCATACAGAAATTGAGACTTCTAATCAGAATTTTATTATTGAAAGTATAATTAATTTTTTTAAAAAATGAAAAAGAAATATTTTGTTCATGAAAGTTCTTTTATTGACAGTCCTTCTATAATTGGAAAAGGAACTAAAGTTTGGCATTTTTCTCATATTATGAATAATGCTAAAATAGGTGAAAATTGTAATATAGGTCAAAATGTAGTTGTTTCTCCAAATGTTGTACTAGGTAATAATGTTAAGGTTCAAAATAATGTTTCTATTTATACTGGTGTGTTTTGTGAGGATGATGTTTTTCTAGGTCCATCCTGTGTGTTTACAAATGTAATTAACCCAAGAAGCTCCGTAATTAGAAGGGACCAATATATTAAAACTCATATTGCAAAAGGAGCAACTATTGGAGCAAATGCAACTATTATTTGTGGTAATAAGATAGGAAAATATTCATTTATAGGGGCTGGCTCTGTAATAACAAAAGATGTTCCAGATTTTGCCTTAATGGTTGGGAATCCTGCAAAACAAATTGGTTGGATGAGTGCTTCTGGACACAGACTAAATTTTGGCATAAAAGATAAAGCTATTTGCCCAGAGAGTGGAGAAACATACCAATTGGTTAATCAAAATATAGTTAAATTATAATTTTATGTTAGTGTATATTGTTGCAGGAGCTAGACCAAATTTTATGAAAGTTTCTCCTATTTTAAAGGCATTTAAAAAGAAGAAAATACATAATAAAAAATTAGATTATAAATTAATCCACACTGGTCAACATTATGATTATAATATGAGTGGTAGTTTTTTTGAACAACTTGAAATCCAAGAGCCTGATATTTTTCTTAATGTAGGATCTGGAACTCAAGCCGAACAAACTGCTTTAGTTATGATTTCTTTTGAAAAGACTTTAATTAAAAAAAAACCAGACTTAGTTATTGTAGTAGGAGATGTTAACTCTACAATGGCATGTACTATATCTGCAAAAAAAATGGGTGTTCCAGTAGCTCATGTAGAAGCAGGAATTAGATCTTATGATATTTCGATGCCAGAAGAAATTAATAGAATTGTAACTGATTCAATTGCTGATTATTTTTTTACGACAACTGAAAATGCTAAAGCAAATTTATTAAAACATAACGTAAGTAGTGAAAATATTTTTTTTGTTGGAAATACAATGATTGATACTTTAAATTTCAATTTAAAAAAAATAAAAAAACCATCAATTTTACTAGAAAAAAAAATAATTAATAAAAAATATTTCTTAGTAACATTACATAGACCCTCCAACGTAGATGATTTTTCTAAGTTGAAACAAATATTAAATCAAATTGAAGCATCCTGTAGAGAATTTAAAATTATTTTTCCTGTTCATCCAAGAACAAAAAAAAATCTTTCTAAAAATAATTATAAATCAAAAAAAATTATTTTAACTGATCCTTTTGGTTACCACGAATTTATTTATCTAACAAAGAACTCCTCTGGAGTAATTACTGATTCAGGTGGAGTTACAGAAGAAGCTACTGTTTTATCTATTCCATGTATTACTTTAAGAAACTCCACGGAAAGACCTGAAACAGTTTCTATTGGCACTAATGAATTAGTTGGAGATAATTTACATTTGATGAAAAAAAATATTAAAAAAATAATTGATGGTAAATGGAAAGATGGGGGTATACCTAATTTATGGGATGGTAAAACAGCTGAAAGAATTGTTGATATTGTTAATAAAATAAAAATTTGATATTAAATGAGAGAACCTATTAAATCAATAAAATTTGCAGTTATTGGATGTGGCCATATAGGTAAAAGACATGCAGAAATGATAATGCGTAATCCTGAAGGAAAGTTAATAGCATTATGTGATATTTTATCAAAAGAAGAATTAGATATTGATGGTTTTAAAGTACCATTTTATACGAGTTATGATAAAATGTTAGAACAACATCCAGAAATTGAAGTAATAAATATAGCAACTCCAAATGGATTTCATTTTAGACATGCTATGATAGCACTTGATGCAGGAAAACATATTGTAGTTGAAAAACCATTTACTTTATCTAAGTCAGACGCTGAAAAAATAGCATATAAAGCATTAAATATTAATAAACTTGTTTTTTCAGTAATGCAAAATCGTTACTCTCCACCATCAATATGGATAAAGAATTTGATTGATAGCGGTCGTATGGGTGAAATCTTTTTAGTCCAATTAAATTGTTACTGGAATAGAGATAAAAGATATTATAAGCCTGATAGTTGGCATGGTCAACTGGAATTAGATGGAGGAACATTATTTACACAGTTTTCTCATTTTATAGATATTCTTTATTGGCTTTTTGGTGATTTAAAAAATATCTCTAGTCGATTTTTTAATTTTAATCATGGTCATTTAACAGAACTAAATGAAGACTCGGGCATTATAACTTTTGATTTTAAGAAAGAAGGATCAGGAGTTTTAAATTTTTCTACATCCATATGGGATAAAAACTTAGAAAGTAGTATGACAATTATCTCAGAAAAAGGTACAATAAAAATTGGAGGACAGTATATGGAGAAAGTAGAATACTGTCATTTAAAGGATTATAAAATGCCAAAACTTAAACCAACAAATCCAGGAAACGACTATGGTACTTATAAAGGATCCGCACAGAATCATGATTTTGTTATAGAAAATGTTATCCGAGTTCTAAATAGTCAATCTTCTATAACTACAAATTTGTTAGAAGCCATGAAAGTGATTGAAATAATAGAATCAATTTATAATTCATCTAAATCTTGAAAAAAAAAATAGCTATTATAATTGGAGCTAGACCTCAATTTATAAAACACGCTCCTGTTGAAAATGCATTAAAAAAATACTTTAATACCTTTTCAATTCATACAGGACAACATTATGATAAAAAAATGAGTGATATATTTTTTGATCAGTTGGGTATGAATGAACCAACTTATATGCTTTCAGTTGGTAGTGCTAGTCATGGTAAACAGACTGGAGTAATGATACAAAAAATTGAAGAGGTTTTATTAAAAGAAAAACCTGACGGATTAATTGTATATGGAGACACAAACTCAACACTTGCTGGAGCAATTGCAGCTAGTAAATTAGGCATCTCAATAATTCATATTGAATCTGGTTTAAGATCTTTTAATAAATCAATGCCTGAAGAAATTAATCGTATTATTACGGATCATATCTCTGATTTTTTATTTGTACCAACACAATTAGCTTTAATAAATTTGAAAAAAGAGGGACTGAGTGATGAGAAAATATTTTTATCTGGAGATGTTATGGTTGACTCTTTACTTCTTGCTAAAAAACATATTGGTAATAAATTTTATGAAAAGGATTATATTCTTTTAACACTCCATCGCCCATACAATACAGATGAAATCTCAAGACTTATAAGAATTCTTAATGTATTAAATTCTGTTGGAAAGAAGGTTATTTTTCCAATTCATCCCAGAACATTAAATGCTCTGAAAAATTCTGAAAATGAAATTAATAATTTTAAAAACATAAATTTTATTGATTCTGCTTCATATTTTGATTTTATAAAACTTCAACTAGAATCTTCTTGTATTATTACTGATTCTGGTGGAGTACAAAAAGAAGCCTACATTTTAAAAAAGAAATGTATAACGTTAAGGAGTGAAACAGAATGGATTGAAACTCTTAAAAATAATTGGAACACTCTTATTTTTGATGATTTAAATAATATAAAAGATGTTTTGAATATTAAGCCTGGTAAGTATCTTAAAAATATTTATGGAAACGGAAATTCATCTGAATTTATTGCAAAAACACTTCAAAACAAATTATAATGAAAATAGGGATTTTGAATATTGGGTATGGTAATGTTAATAGACTTAAATCTTCTTTACAAAAAATAAATTTAGGTGAAATAGTTTTAGTTAGTAAAAATAATCTTTGCGAAGTAGAGATATTATTTTTGCCAGGAGTTGGAAATTTTCATGAAGTTTCTAAGTTATATGATAATATAATTAGGAATTATATAATAAATCATATTGATAAAGGATCGAAAGTTATTGGAATCTGTATTGGAATGCATTTATTACTTTCCTCAAGTGAGGAGGGTAATGGATATGGATTAAATTTAATTAATGGAAAAGTAAAAAAAATTTTAGGAATCCAAGAACCAGTCCCTAATATAGGGCAGCTAATTCCAATTTGGCAGAACATTATAATACCAGAGTTTATTAAAAAAAATTATTATTATCACACTCATTCATATTATTGTAATATAAGAGATAAAAATTGTGAAATTTTAGCATCAATTTTTTATAATAAAATTTCAATTCCAGTAGTAATAAAAAAAAATAATTTATATGGATTTCAATTTCATCCAGAGCTAAGTAATTATCAAGGTCTTGCTCTGCTTAAATATTTTATAAATGAATAGCAATAGAATTATACCTATTTTATTAACTGATAAAGGAAAATTAATAAAAGGGAAAAAATTTAAAAATCATGTTTATTGTGGTGATCCTCTTAACGCAGCAAGAGTTTTTAGTGAATTTAATTGTTCAGAAATTGTTTATTATAGTCGTAGTGGATTAGATTCTAAAACTTTACAAATTTTAGATAAAATTGTAAGACATACAATGTGTTCATTTGCTTATGGGGGAGGACTGTTTTCAATTGATGATGTAAATGCAGTCTTTGAGGTAGGTGTAGAAAAATGTATTTTTAATTCAATTGCATATAAAGATTTAGATCTTATTAATCAAGCAATTTTGCGTTATGGATCACAAGCAATTTGCGTATCTATTGATTATAAGGTTGTTGATGGGAGAATATATCTTTATTCAAAAAATGGATTAAAATTAGAAAATATTAAATTAAATGAACACTTATCAAAATTAGTAGATTTGGGTATTGGTGAAGTTATTTTATCAAATATTGGTAAAGATGGAACTAGATCTGGAATTGACTTAAATGTTTTAGAAAATATTAACCCAATTCCTATCCCAATAATAATTTCAGGGGGATTGGGTTCTAGATCTGAATTAAAAGATATAATTGAAAAGAATCAAATAAGTTTGGGTGTTGGACATTTATTTATGTTTATGAATAATGATTTTAAATCAAATTTATTAAGTTATTTTAATCCAAATTTCAAATCTGTTTTTTCAAAATATCTTAAAACATTAAATTCATATTTAGATGAAAAAGAATAAATACCCATGTTCTCGATGTGTTATAGAATCTAAGGATATACAATTCTTAAATAATGATAAATTATGTGAATTTTGTATTGAATATGATGAAATTTATAAACCAAGATTAATAAATGAAAAAAAATATGGTTTAAAGAAATTAGTTAATGAATTATTATTAAAAACTAAAAAACTAAAGTATAATGCGATTATTGGTTTAAGTGGTGGTATAGATAGCTCTTATCTTACATGTCTTATGAAAGATTTTGGATTAAACTGCTTAATTGTACATATTGATAGTGGTTGGAACAGCTCAGCTGCATATTTTAATATTCAAAAAGTTATTGAATATACTGGATTTGATTTTGAAACCGTTGTTTTAGATTGGGATTCGGTTTCTGAACTTCAAAAAGCCTATTATAAATCTTTTCATTCAAATATTGACGCAGTACAAGACCATGCTTTTTTTTCAGCATTATATGATTTAGCTATAAAGTATAATATAAAATATTTTATTAGTGGAGGAAATTTAAATACAGAAGCTATATTACCAAAACAATGGCACCATCCTGCAATGGATAGTATATTTTTAAAAAATATTTATAAAAAGTTTGGTGGAAAATATAAACTAAATTTTCCATATGTAAGTTTTTGGAGATATTACTTTACTATTCCTTTTATTCACAGATTAAAGGTATTAAGACCGTTAAATTATATTGATTATGATAAAAATATAGCAAAAGATTGGCTTATTAAAAAAAGTAATTATTATGACTATGGCTTAAAACATTCTGAATCTATTTTTACACAAATATTTCAAAACTATATTTTAAATTCTAGACATAAAATAGATAAAAGAACAGCTCATTTATCTTCTTTAATTAATTGTAATCAAATTTCTAAACAAGAAGCAATTCGTGAGCTATCAAAGCCTGCTATTTCAAAAAGAATATTAAATCAAGATTTGCAGTATTTTAAGGATAAGATATCTATTAGTGATAAAGAGTTTGATTTACATTGGAAATTACCATCTAAATTACCAAAGATTCCATCATGGAATTATCATAAGAAAGTAATAGATCTTTTTAAAACAATATTTTTTAAAATTAGTGGTAGATCAATTAATAAATATTCATGAAAAAAATAAATGTTTATCATATAACTAGCGTTCATATTCGAAGTGATAACAGAATATTTAATAAATATTGTAAAAACAATTCAAATGATTTAGACACTAATTTAGTTGTGTTTGATGGTCTAGGTTCTACAAATTCTGGTGGTGTCAATATTATTGATTTAGGTTTTACTAAAAGTTTTAGGTTTTTTAGAGTTTTGAAAAATTATTTAAAACTTAAAAATTTTCTATCATCAAAAAAAAATTCAATTTTTCATTTTCATGATCCTGAACTCATATTATTTATAGTTTTTAAATATTTTATTTCATCCTCAAACAAATTTGTATATGATATGCATGAAGAAGCTCCGAAACAGATATTAGATAATTTGGAACGAAACTTTTTTCTAAGATATTTTTTGTCTTTATGTGTTTTCATTTGTGAGTTTACATTTTTGAGATTTTTTGATGGATGTATTGGTGCTACTCCACATATAAAAGGAGTTTTAAAAAATATAAATCATAATGTAGTAGGTATTTATAATTATATATTGAAAAATGAAATAAATCATTTAAATGACGCAAATAATTATAATTTACCGTTAGAGACAGTATATATTGGAGGAATTGATAAGTTAAGAGGAATTGATATAATTTTAGACAATGTAAATTCATTCTCTGATATTAGATTTAATATTGTTGGAAATTTTGTTGATAAAACAACAGAAAATTACTGTATCAATCATCCTAGTTGGAATAAAATTAAATTTCATGGATATAAAGGAAGAGAGTATTGTAAAAATTTAATGTCTCAATGTCATATTGGATTATTATTATTTAAACCTGCTAGAAACCATAATAACTCACTTCCAAATAAATTATTTGAGTATTTAGCTTCAGATCTTTTTATTATCCATACAAATTTTCCCTCATGGAAATTATATATAAAAGAAGATGTTGGAAAAGGAGTTTCATTAGACTTTAAAAATTATACGTTTGTAATGAATTCTGTTGTTAAATTACTCTTAGGCTTAAAAAAAAGGATTAATAATAATGAATTAATAAAAAAATATACATGGGAATCTCAGGAAAAAATTCTTATCAATTTTTATAAAGAATTATGAAAAAAGTAATTCATGTTTTGCAAGCACTAAATGTAGAAAATGATTCTAGATTATTAAAATATATTAGAAAGCAACAAGAACTTGACTACAAAGTTGAGATCTTAACTTATAAGTTTAATAATGAATCTGATTGTTGTTATTACAGTGAAAAATTAAATTGTAATGTAACACAATTTCAGAGTTTTATTAAAAAATATATTCCTGGTAAAATCGGAGTTTTTTTAAAATTATTTGAACAAGGTTTAAGGATTAAAAGATTTTTAAAAAATAAAAAAAATGATATAATAATTATTCATGATGAAAGATTTTTTATTTTATTACTATTGATAATTTTTTCTTCTGATTTAAAAAAATCTTCAATAAGATGGGATTTGAGAGAACTTCCTCTCTCATTAATAAATAGAATAGGACTAAAAATTTTGAAATTTATCTGTAATAATATATGTGCAGTGGCTCATGCTAATTCTGAGAGATTATCCTACATCAATTCTAAATATGAAAAAAAACTATCTAATTCTTTAGTTATTAATAATTTTGTTCCTAAAAATGTTTTTATTTCAAAAAAACGTAATCTTAAATTAAAAAAATTTACCATATTAATTCAAAGTCCAACAGATCCTGGTAGATATTTTAAAAATTCTATTCATGCATTAAAAAAAATATCTAATATAAATGTCATTGTTAATGGATTTGTTCCACATGAACTTAAAACTTTTGCTTCAATTAATTTATCAAAACATAAACAACAAAAAATTGATTTTATTGGTAACATAGATCCTGATAAGATTTTTCAATTAATTGATAATGTTCATTGTAGTATTATTTTATATAATACAAAAAGCTTAAATAATGAATTTTGTGCTCCAAATAGACTATACCAAGCTATAGCACGAGACTGTCCAGTTATTGTAGGTAATAATATTTCACTTTCAAAAATTGTTAAGGATTTAAATAATGGTGTTGTCCTAAATTCTGACGGAAGATCTACTAAAGATATTTATGATGGTCTCATAAAAATGCAAAATAATTACAAATTATTTTCGATAAATCTAAGTAAAAGACTTAATTACTGTTGGGATAATCAACAAAAAACTGTAATAAATTTTTTATCATAGTTTTATGAATTTTATAAATATAATTCCAAAAAAATTATTAGGCCTAATAATCTTAAGTGGTTTAGGGGTAATTGTCTCATTTATATTAAACCTATTCATAGATAACAATTTTAAAGAAGAAGTTTATAGAAACTACATAAGTTTCCAGGCGTCTGCTAATATTATTTTTATGATATTGAATTTTGGTTTTTTTAATTCAATCGCATTGTATTATAATAAATCAAATAATTTTAATGTTCTATTTTCTATTTTACAAAAACACTTTTTTCGTATAATTTTTATATCCATTACGTTAATAATATTGTTTCTTTTTTTAAATAATGATTATCTAGCTATTAGTATGGTTTTCTTTTTAACCTACTTTGTAAGAGAAGTCTTAAACACACTGACAAAAACAACAGGTTATTTAAGTTTTAGTTTAGTTGCAAAACTTATAATTCCACTATTTGTAATCTTGTTAATTTTCTTTTTAACTAGTATAAATGATTTTAATGAAATTCACATTATTATAGTTTATACAATTGTATCAATATTATTCATGCTTAGTACTTTCTTATTTTATTCAAAAAGGATTAATTTTAAGTACGACAATAATGAGGTTTTAATTTTTGAAAAGCAATATCTTGGTTATGCTGCTTTCACTGGATTTGCTTATATATTAAGTGGTACATGGCCAGATTTAATTTATTTGTTTTACGATTCAAATGTGACAACTAATGAGGCTGCAATTTTGAAAACTAGTTTATTAATTTTTTCACCAATATTAATTTTAAATCAAAGTTTAGGTATTTTTTTATTTTCTCAATTTAAAAAATATATAAAGAATGGTAAAGATTTTATTTTAAATTATATTTTTTTCGCAATAATAAATATTATAATTTGTATTATATATTATTTTATTTTTTATAATATTTTTTCAAATTTTTTCACTTTTTCAAATGAATTAATTCAATTAAAATGGATAGGTATTATTATGGTTTTTTCACAAATAATTTACATACCTGTGGATGTTTTAATGAGTACTGTAAAAAAAGGGCACGCTATATTTGCTAGTACATCAATTATGTTCTTATTTGCAATTTTTACTAGTTTTTTTTTAAAAATTAACCCTATGTATGTTTATTTTTATTCCTTCTTAATGGGTAATTTTTCGTATTTAATTTCACAAACAATTTTCTATAAAAATTATGAAAACCTCATTTATGAAAAAAAATGATGATATGTCCGGTTTTTATCTAAAAAACCCTAAACATTACCAAAATAGCTTACAAAGAATAGGATGTAATGAAGAACAAATAATAAACTACAATATTGTATTTAATTCTTTTAGAAAAAAATATTTAGAATATGTAGAGTCAATAATTAATTCTAATCAAGTTCATACAATATTAGATTTGGGTTGTGGTACTTGTGATGATTTAATTTATTTATCAAAACTTTTTCCTAATAAAAAGTTTTATGGATTAGAATTGAACATAGAATATGTCAAAATTTTACAAACAAAATTCCAAAATTCCAATATTTATATTATCAATAGTTTTGATGATTTAAATTGTAAGTTTGATTTAATTTTATCAAACTGTGTATATGAACATGTTGGAAATATTGATGCTTTTACAAAAGATTGGAGTAATGTCTTAAATAAAAATGCTGCCTATGTTCATGTAGTTCCAAATGATAGATATTGGTATTACTGGTTAAATATTTTTTATATTATAAAGTTAATTATGTTTAAAAGGCCTGAAACTCACAGTGTTAGAAGGAAATTTATGATGAGAGTTTTGAATAAATACCTTAGAAACGATGAGCTTCACGTAAATGTATATGGTTATCGTCCACCTCAAAATCTATATACAATTTTAAATTCTAGAGATTTAAAGATAATATCTCAAAGACACGAACAATTTGAATGTTTTATAAACAAATTAGGATTAAAAAGACTCAATTATTTGGAAATATATTACGGTAAAAAAGGAGATTTCAAGCTTAACTCTTTTATTAATAAAAACATTATATTGTCTTGCAAGGATTATTTTTTTATCCCATACAATTTAATAAAACACTTGTTATATATGTTTTTTTTAACGATAAAACTTATAATAAAAAAATGAAAAATGGAGACAATAATAAATATTTTCAATCCATATATTCAGAAAAATATCAAGATAATTGGTTGCTGAAATGTAGAGTTTCACAAAACTTAAGATTTAAACTAATTAAAAATGCTATATCTAATTATAGTCATTTATCACCCTGTATTGATATTGGAACTGGTGACGGATATTTATTAAAGACGATTGCACCTGACTTCTTAAATAATTTTGATGTAGTTGAACTAAATAAAAATGCTTGTTCTATATTGTCAAATTATGGATTTAATAATGTTATTTGTGCGGAGTTTCCAAATTTAAAAATTATTAAAAAGTATAATTTATTTACTTGTTTTGATTCGATATATTACTTGAATGATGAATATAGAAACATTGCATTAGAAAAAATATATAATTCTCTAGAAATAAATGGAATTTTTATAGTTTCAATATCATATTATGAAAAATATTTTAAACCAAATGAATTTAAAGAAAGACTGTTGTCATTAAATCTTGATAATAATTTTAAAATTATATCTGAAAAAAGAAAGAGTTTTTATGTTTTTCATATAGCTGAAAGAATCATTTGTTATTTAAATAGTAAACTTGGTTTTACAGAACAAAATTTAATCTTTCGTAATATTTTGTTATACACAGGTAAGTTTCTACATTATTCAGGGTTGGCAAGGATATTAAATTTCATCTTTAAATTAAAAGAAACTAATGGTGTTTTAATTTTAAAAAAAATTAAATAATATAAAACAACTCTTAAACACAAAAACCATGAATAATTTACTGAAAATATTCAATCAAAAAGTTCCATCTTCCTACGTTTCTTTTGTTAATATGAAGTATAAAAGTCCTAGGTATTCTGCAAGTTTTAAGGTTACAGGCAATGTTAAAGATGCGAAGGGTTTAACAATTAAACAAAGCGTAGTTTTTACTGAAAGAAAATTAATGCGAGCTTCCTCAAATCTTTGTCAAGGAAAACTGTTATATAAACTAGCTGCCTCAGACCTACAATTTCACAATAATTTAATATTTGTGTTATGAAATGGAAAATAAAGGGATTAATAATGTATATATGTTCAAAGATTCCATATGGTTATAAATTATACTTTTTCCTTCAAACTACTTTTGGAAGACTTGATCATGATCCAAATCTACGATTAACACAAACAATAGAAAGTTTAAGAATATTAAAAAAAAATAATTTTAAAATAAAAAATAAAATAATATTTGAGGTTGGAACTGGACATTTGCCTATAATACCAACATTTTTCTTTTTATTGGGAGCAAAAAAAATTTACAGCTATGATCTTAATAGAAGATTAAATTTTTTTCTTTTTAGTAAAACACTAAAGGTTATTTACGATAACAGAAAAATTTTTAAAAAAGAATTTCTGCCATTTCTGGAGGACAATACATATGAAAATAAAATCAAAATTTTAAAGAATACTTATAATAATCCTAAAAGTTTTTTGGAATTTTCAAACATTATATATAAAGCACCAGGAAATGCAGCAGATTCAAATCTTGAAAAAAATTCAATTGACCTACACTTTTCTTGTACGACTTTTGAACATATACCTAAAAAAAATATTAATTCTATTATGAAAGAAGCATTTAGAATTCTAAAACCTAACGGTTTAACTCTTCACAGAATTGATCTAAGCGATCATTTTGCTCACCAAGATAAATCTATTAGCCTGATAAATTTTTTAAAGTTTAATAAAAAATTCTGGTCAATTATTGGTGGCAATCAATTTGCATATTGTAACCGACTTAGATATTCTGAATATAATAAAATATTTGAAAAAAATAATCTAAAATTGTTAGAAGAAGAAAAAAAAATAGATGAAAAGAGTCTTAAATTACTTATGTCTGGATTTAAAATTCATAATGATTTTCATAAATATTCTAATAAAGAAATATGTGTTATTGGTTACACTATTCTTCACATTAAAAAAAAAAATTAATAATTTTTTAGTTAATATAATTTAAAACCATACTGAATTAAAAGATACAGATATGACTAATTTAGGAATTGTATTTTTTTTCTGGATACGGACAACAGGAATTACAAATTTACAATCTTGATAATTTTTTTGAACGAATCTTACAAAAATTGTTTCGTAAGTTTAAAATTTAAAGAAATTCATAGAATTTTGATTTTTAAAAAAAATAAACAATATGAAAACAGCTTTTCTGACAATTGACTGGGAAACGCCACAATCTTTCTTAAGAGACCTGCGTAAAAATAATGTGTCATTTGAAATATTAAGGCATGAGTTAATGCTTAGCACACATCTTCTTTTAGATCTATTTTCTGAAAAAAACATTACAGCCACATTTTTTATTTCATTTAGTGAATATAAATTATATGGAAAAAATTTTATTGAGAAATTGGTTAAGTTAATTAGTGATAGTGGACATGAGATAGGGTTACACACACATCCTGAGATGATTTATCCCGAAGTCATTTTTTTAAAGGATCTAGATTATGATTTAAAAGTAGATTTTGTTAAACAAGGTGTAGAATTTTTATCTAACATTACAGGTAAAAAAGTGACTTCTCACAGGGCTGGTGCTTACGGAATTTCAAATGAATGCTTAGGTATTTTAGAACAAAATGGAATTTTAATTGATTCTAGCTTTTACCATGGTCATGTAAACTGCAATTTGGATTTTGATGAATCTTTTAAAAATAAAATTTTTAAAAATGGTAACTTAATAGAAGTACCAGTAACGACTATTCATTACAAGCCAAAAATTCATCATAGAATTCTAAACAAAATTGTTCATGCAAAAACAGATATTAACTCTATAAATATGAATTATTGGGACAAAATAATTGAATCTCAAAGTGAAAATTCTTTTATAAATCTATTTTTACACTCTTACTCTTTGACTAATTATTCTCAAAGTAGTATTTCTTATAGAAAAGAAAATATCGATAATTTTAATAAAATATTAGATATTATGTTTAAAAATAAATTCAAGTTTAAGAAACTAAATAATATTTTAAACAAAAAAATAATTTATTTAACTCTTGTTTTACAGACATTAAAAATATTTAGTTATGCTAACATATTTAAACGAGTTAGAAAATTATTTTGAAAAAAAAGGATATTTAGGATATGATCCTTATGATGTTTATGACACAAAGATTTATCATATTTTAAAAAATCATAATGATATTTTTTTGATTAAAGTCTTTCTAGTGATATACGAACAAATTTGTATTTTCTTTCCAAGATTATTTAGATTTTTACTTATATCAAAATCTATAAATCATAAATCAGTTGCTTTAATGGGGCTGGCCAGAATTAATAGATTTATCAACACAAAAAATAAAATATATTTAAAAAAAGCCATACAAGATTGTGAATTTTTATTTGATGAGTTTAAAATTCATGGTCAAACCAAGTATCTATCTTTTGGTTATCCTTTCCATTGGTATAGTCCTATACCATTACCCGCTTATACACCCTCAGGTATTGTAAGTGTTCATTGCGGATTACTTTTTTTAAAAACTTATGAGTTAACTGGTTTAGATAAATATAAAAAATGGTCTATCGAGATTGCTAATTTTTGTTTAAATGAACTTAATCATTTTGAAAATGGAAAAGGAGAAATTTGTTTCAGTTATACACCACTTGATAATTATTGTGTTCATAATGTAAATTTATTTGTTTCAAATTATTTAATTAAAGTTGGGAATAAATTTAAAATTGATAAATATTTTTCTTTTGGAAAAAAATCATTTGAATATAGTTTTAATGCTCTTCCTCATAAAGGATATCTTCCTTATTGGGCAAAAGATTCAAAATTAATCGATAAAAAAGTGATAAATCACATAGATCATTATCATACTGCTTATGAGCTTAGGTTAATGCATGAAATTAGTAATGATCTTGGGGATAATGATATAAAATTAAAAATAGAGGAGAAAGTTAAACAATATTTTAATGATTTCTACAACAATGAAAAATTCCCAAAATATCAACCCAAAAGCTTGTATCCAATAAATTTTGCCACTATAACTGAATCAATATACATGAGAATTATATTTTCTAAAATGATGAAACTATCAAGTGAGGATAATGAAAAGTATATCAAGTTTGTTTTAAATAAAGTTTCTTATGGAAAAAATAAATACTTATACCAAATAAGAAAGTTTTTCAGTTTTAATTTAATGGTCAAAGGAGATTTTCATCGATGGATTTATTCATGGCTTTATTATGTTCTAAGTTTTAAAACTTAATTAATTTATATAAAATGTTGAACACACTTTTATATATAACTCTTTTACTTTTATTCTTTATAAATCTGCTTTTAGGTTATTTTTATTCCAATAAATTTTCTAGGTTTTCATCTCTTCTACTCTTTTATGGGTATAATATAATTTCAACTTTTTTCACTTTGTTTAAATTGTCTGAAGATAATTTTATTTATTTAAACACTTTCATAAATATTTTGATAATTCAAAATTTTGTAATTACAATTATTTTAATTTTATTTTTAAGAAAAAATTTTTCTATAAATATAATTTTTTATAAACGTTTAAATTTTTTACCAATTATAATTAGTTATGGTATAATTTTTTTATCCATTATTACTTATTTAAATTCAAAATTATATACTCCAATATTAGCATTATTTAATGATGGGATTGTAGATGCTTATGTACAAAGAACTCTTATAACTAATAATGCTGAAGGTACTTTTTTACAATCAGTTTTATTTATATATGTTATACCAATTATTTTTGTTTATAGTTATTATAACGGATTCAAAAAAAATTATAACAGGAATTATTTATTTTTAAATAGACTACTTTTCTTATCCTCTTTTCTCATTATTTTATTATATTCTATTTCATTAGTACAAAAATATTATTTAATTCAGTCAATATTAATTTTATTGCTTTCAATTATATTAGTAAATAATGAAAAATTTTCTCTTAAATTTTTTTTAAAATACTCTTTATTAATTTCAATTTTAGGAGTTGGATCATTTTATATTTATAATACAGAAGCAGGAATACTAGCTCTTTTTGAATCTTTCTTAGGAAGGTTGTTTTTTACAAATTATGATGGAGCCTATGCTTATCTAGATTTTGCACATAATAATCGAATGTTATTAGGTAGTTCCTTTCCAAATCCATTAGGAATTTTCCCATATGATGTATATCCATTGACAACAGTTATTAGCAAGAAATATATTGCTTCAAATCTTCAATTGGAAGCAGGTATTGTTGGCAGTCATCCATCAATTTATTTTTATGAAATGTTTGTTAATTTTGGATATTTTGGGGTTTTTTTTTCAACTTTTATAATTTTTATTTTTCTAGCTTTTATGGATAGAATTTTAATGAACGATTTAAGAGTTAAAATATTAATTACATTTTTGTTTATTCAAATTATAGAATTAATTAATGGTTCATTCTTCCTTTTTTTTAGTGTTTTTTTCTTTAACGAAGGAATATTATTAGCATTAACAATAATATGGATTTGGGCCCCAATTAAAAAATTTAAAATATATAAGCTTTGATTATGATAATAAAATTAAAGAAATAGTAAAAACAAAAAGCTGGAATTATAATTTAGAAATATTACAAAAAATATTTAAGACAATTAAATTAATATGAATATTTGGCTAATTACGACAGGAGAACCATTACCATTATCAAATGAAAGATCCCACAGAACTGGTATGTTATCAAAAATGATAATTGACAAAGGTCATAAAGTAACCTGGTGGACAACAACTTTTGATCATCAAAAAAAAAGTTATATAAAAAATGATTTTACTAATCATATTTTTATAGATGGTTTGGATTTAGAGATGTTACATTCCAATAAAGCCTATAATAAAAATATCAGCATAGAAAGATTAATTAATCATAAACAGGTTTCTGAACATTTTAAGTCAAAATCAAGAACTAAAATAAAACCGAATATTATTTTTTGCTCTTATCCAACAATTGAGTTATCATATCAAGCTGTAAAATATGGCAAAGAAAATAAAATACCAGTTTTTATTGATATTAGAGATTTATGGCCAGATATTTTCTTAAATCCATTTCCAAATTTTTTAAGACCACTAGGTAAGATACTTTTATTTAATTATTTTAAGAAAGCTAGATTCATTTTTAAAAATTGCGAAGGAATTACTGCAGTATCCGATAAATATCTGAATTTTGGTCTAGATTATGGGGGTAGAATTAAAACTACAAAAGATGGTGTGTTTCCTTTAGGTTTTAATTTAGAAGAAAGAAAAAAAATAAATTTAAATAATCATGATTTTAAACAACTTAACATAATTCCTCAAAATTTTAATGTATGGTTTGTTGGTACTTTTGGTAGCACATATGATTTATCTACAGTTATAAAGGTTGCTGGTAAACTTGAAAAAACACATCCAAATGTAAATTTTATTTTTACAGGTGATGGAGAAAAGAAGCATTTATGGCAAAAAGAATCTAAATTTTTAAAAAATATTATCTTTACAGGATGGATAAATCAAGATGAATTATATTATATTTCATCAATATCTTGTTTAGGCTTAATGGCATATACTAAAGGTGCCCCTCAGGGATTACCAAATAAAATTTTTGAATATATGGCTTATGGACTACCAATATTATCTTCATTAGAAACAGAGGCTAAAGAACTTATTAGTAAAGAAAGCTTAGGGTTAAATTATATTCCTAACAATCCCAAAGATTTACTTTTAAAACTTACAACCCTTTTAGATAATCATCAATTATTAAAAGAAATGCGATATAATTGTATTAAGACTTTTAAAGAAAAATTTGATTCGAAAATAATTTATGAAAACTTGATAGAATTATTGACTAAAAATAAAAAATAAATTTAAATCAAATGAAAAAAGAAAATCTAGTATGGTTTGACGGAAATATAATACCTCAAAGCGAAGCTAAAATTAATATTTTGTCGCCAACAAGTCAGTTTGGTGCTAACACCTTTGAAGGTATTAGAGGTTACTGGAATGATAAGAATAAACAATTGTATATTTTTAGATTAGAAGATCATACAAAAAGGTTATTAAATTCAATAAAGATGATGAGATTTGAAGATAAATATTCATTTGAATATTTAATTCAAAGTCTTAAAGATACAATTATCAAAAATCAATATAAAGAAGATATAGCGATCAGACAAACTGTTTTTTTAGATGGAAATGGAAGCTGGTTTGCAAATTCTCCAATAAATATGTTCATTGCGCCAATTGTTAAAAAAAGAATGCTTACCAAGGATGAAAATGGATTAAACTGTTGTGTGAGTTCTTGGGTAAGAATAAATGATAATTCTTTATCTCCAAAAATTAAGGTTGGGGCTAATTACATGAATAGTAGAGCAGGTCAACTTGAAGCAATAAGAAATGGTTATGATTTCCCTGTTTTTTTAAATGATTTAGGAAAAGTGTCAGAGGGTCCTGGAGCATGTATATTCATGATCAGAGATAATGTATTAGTAACTCCACCAATAACTGCTTCAATACTAGAAAGTATAACAAGGAAAACAATCATTAAATTAGCAAAAAATGAATTAAACATGAAAGTTCAAGTTAGAGATATAGATAGAACTGAGCTATATATATGTGATGAGTTATTTTTTTGCGGAACAGCAGTAGAAGTTGTGCCAATCATTTCTATGGACAAATTAAAAATAGGTACTGGAAAAATTGGAAAATACACAAAATTAATAACTGATGAATACTTTCGGATAGTAAGAGGGGAAAACAATAAATATTCACATTATTTGACACCTATAAAAAATGATTGATAATAGTTATGCAAAACTTATTCATGAAAAATTAAATGATATTAATTCAGAAGCAGTATATATATCAAAACCAGAAAATTTTGAGGTTGAATATGATTTGCTCCTTAATTCTTTTAGAAAGCATTATAATAATGTAAATATTGCCTATTCTTTTAAAACAAATTATATTCCAAATTTCCTAAATATAGTAAAAAGTAAAAAAGGTTATGCAGAAGTAGTTTCAATAATGGAGCTTGAATTGGCACTAAAATTAGGTTTTTTACCAAAAAATATTTTTTTTAATGGACCTTTCAAGCACAAGAAAGAAACTCAAGAGTTTTTATCATTAGGTGTACTTGTCAATCTTGATTCTTATGATGAATTTAAATGGATTGAAAAATTTGCTAATGAATCAAAAATAAAATGTCGAATAGGTATCAGGCTAAACTTCAATTTATCTAAAAATCCATCTAGATTTGGGATTTCTGTAAATGATAAATCAATTCAAGAAATAATTACTAAATCAAATTCAAATAAATATTTATCTTTTGAAAGTTTACATTATCATTATGCACCTAGAAAATTGTCTATTTGGAAAACTTGCGCTAAAGAGTTTATTTCTTTTTTAGATAATTTAGATTTAACGTTTATTTCTAAATTAAAATTTATTAGTATAGGTGGAGGAATGTTTAGTAGAATGGATAAATATATCCAAAAACAATTACCTTTTGATATACCCGATTTTGACGAATATGCTAATAACTCAGTTAAATATTTGATCAATTATTTTAATTCAAAAACAGATTTTTCTATTACACCTGAAATATTAATAGAACCAGGAACAGCATTAGCATCTAAGGCTTTAGATTTTGCAGTTAAAGTTATTAGTATTAAAAATATTAATAATAAATTTTATATAAACACTTCAGGGAGTAAATACAATATGAACCCTTCTCCAAACAGGATTAATAGTCCAGTAGAAGTTTATAATACAAATATTAATAATACTGTTCATTTGAAAAAAGCTAAACTATCAGGATATACGTGTATAGAGTCAGATATAATTCATGATGATTTTAGTGGAAATGTTGCTGAGGGTGATACGATAATATTTAAAGAGGTGGGTTCTTATTCAGTTGTAATGAAGCCACCCTTTATTTTACCTGACGTAGAAATAATTCAATTTAACAAGAGTACTAAACGTTATGATTTAATTAGAGGGAAACAAACATTTAATGATGTATTTCATAATTTTCAGTTTTTAAAAAATGATTAATCTTTTTTATATAACTAACAATGTTTTAGAAGCACAAATAGTGGATAAACTTGATATCGATTGGATATTTATTGATTTAGAAAAAGTTGGTAAAAAAGACAGACAGATTGGTCGTAATACAGTAATGTCGGATCATTCGCTTGGTGATGTTCAGAAAATAAGAAGAGTAATTAATAATACAAGAATTTTATTAAGGTGTAATCCAATCGGAATTCATTCTAAAAAAGAAATAAAAGCAATAAATAATACTTCTGGAATTGATATGGTGATGTTACCATTTTTTAAATCAGATAAGGAAGTCGAAACTTTTATCGAGTTGCTCGATACGACAAAAGTCGAACCAACCTTATTAGTTGAAACGACTAGTGCTGTTGAAAATCTAAATGATATATTAAAATTATACCCATTTAAGTATATTCATATTGGTCTTAATGATATTCATATTGAAAGAAATACAAGTTTTATGTTTGAACCTTTCATAGATGGTTTTCTGGATAAAACCGTATCAATTTTAAGAAAGAATAATAAAAAATTTGGTATAGGTGGTATAGGGAAAATCGGTTCAGATTTACTACCTACGCCTGAATGCATATTAAATGAACACATTAGATTAAAATCCTCTGGAGTTATTTTGTCTAGATCTTTTAAAGGTAATTTTAGTGAAGAATCAAAAGAAATTTTTGAAACAGAATTAAAACAATCAGTTGTTAAATTAAGAAGACATGAAAAGTTTTCTAAAACATTGAACGAAAATCAACTTTTAAAGAGTTACGATTTAATGAAAAATGATATTATTAAAGTAGTAAAAAACATAAATGAAAATAAATAAATACAATAATCTAGACTTTAATATTGATATAAATATTAATAATACTCTACTCAATGAACAAATAAAAGATAAAAATATATTGATTATTGGTGGAGCCGGGAGCATAGGTTCTAATTATACAAAACAAATTTTAAAGTTCAAACCTTCAAAAATAACAGTAGTTGACACTAATGAGAATGGATTGACAGAATTAACTCGAGATCTTAGAAGCTCAGAATATTTAGATTATGGTCCTGAGTATATTACATATCCAGTTAATTTATTGAGCGATACATTTAATAAAGTTTTTAGTTCAAATTTGTGGCACATAGTAGCAAATTTTTCTGCACATAAACATGTTAGATCAGAAAAAGATAAAATTTCAGTTGAAGCTTTAATTATTAATAATGTTTTTGGTGCTATAAAATTACTTGAACTTTGTGAAATACAACCTCCAAATTATTTTTTCAGTGTATCAACTGATAAAGCAGCAAATCCTATAAATATTATGGGTGCCTCTAAAAGCTTAATGGAAAAATTAATACTTTCTAAAAAAAATAATTTTAGAGTTTCAACTGCGCGATTTGCCAATGTAGCTTTTTCAAATGGGAGTTTATTAGATGGATTTATTCATAGGTTAGAAAAAATACAACCACTTTCTTGTCCGGAAGACATCAAACGTTTTTTTGTAACTCCAGAACAGTCGGGTCAAATATGTTTACTATCAACTTTTTTAGGGGATACTGGTAATATATTTTTTCCAAAATTAGATTTCCACAAAGATCAAATATTTTTTAAAGATATTGCATTAGATTTTATTAAAGAAAAAGGATTAGAGCCAGTCTTAGTTGATTCTGAAGAATTAGCAAAAGAATTTGAATTCTTTAAAAATCCCAAAAAATACCCTATTTATTTTTTTAAAACAGATACTTCCGGTGAAAAAACGTATGAGGAGTTTTATACAGAGAAAGAAGATTATGATATAAATAAACATAAAACATTAGGTTTTATAAAATCTTTAGAAGTAGAATTATCATTTAAACAGGTTAAAAAAGATTTCAAAGATGTCTTTGATAAATCCAACTCTGTAAAATTGGACATTGTGAATGTAATCAAAAAGTATGTACCTGATTTTAAACACGTAGAAACTGGTAAAAATTTAGATCAAAAAATGTAAATTATGTATAAAGTAGTTAAGCGTTCATTTGATTTTTTAGTTTCCTTTATTGTTATTTTTTTATTGCTTCCATTTCTTCTTCCTTTATGTATAGTTTTAAGATGTACTGCTGAAGGTGAAATCTTTTATTTACAAGAAAGAATAGGATTTAAAAACAAAAAATTTAAGATCTTCAAATTCGCTACAATGTTGAAAGATTCTTTAAACTTAGGAACGGGATCTATAACATTAAAAGGTGATTTTAGAGTTACTAATATAGGTAAATATTTAAGGTCATCAAAAATTAATGAGTTGCCCCAGTTATATAATATTTTGAGAGGTGATATAAGTATAGTTGGTCCAAGACCAGTTTTAGAACAAGATTGGTTGTTATACCCCGATAGAATTAGAGATATGATATATGATGTTAAACCGGGTCTAACAGGAATTGGTTCAATAATATTTAGAGATGAGGAATCTATAGTTTCTAATATCAATGATGAAGATCCTCATATTTTTTACAAAAGAGTAATTGCACCTTATAAAGGAGAACTTGAGATGTGGTATCAAGAAAATCGTTCTTTTTTATTAGATTTTAAATTAATTTTAATGACTGCTTACGTGATCTTATTTCCTAATACTAAGCTATATGAAAACTGGTTTAAAGATTTACCAAAGCGAAGTTTTTAATTAATATTCTATTCCATTTTATCTAAATTCAGTAAAGGAATTAATTAAAATAATACAGAACATTTTATATTTAAAATATAAAATTAATTGTATTTATTAATTTTATAATTCGTAATGATTATATAGACATAATTTTATTCTAAAATATATTAAAACTATAGGGGTGTATTTTCTACTTAACTTCATATAGATAGATATAATCTAAGAAAATATCTATTTATTTCTAATACTAGAAATTGTATTATACAATGGATTTTTAATTAGCACCCAAAATGAGGCTATTAAAATTCCTAAAAAAGAATAAATTAAAACAATTAATAATCTATTAGGCTGAAACTTATCATTTGGTATGACTACTGGTTTAATTACAGTAAAAATTGGAGTGTTCTTTCTAACATCAATTGCTATTTTCTCTTTATTTAATGCTAATTCATTGTAAATATTTCTAGATAAATTATATTCTGACTCTATTCTAGAAAATTGATTTAAGAAAAGATCTGACTTAATGTTTTTATTATTATCCTTGAATTTAGCTAAACTATCTTGTAAAAGATAAAAATTATTTTTTACTATTTCTAATTGATCACTTATAAATGCGTACGTTGCACTTATATTTTTAATTTTAAAATCTATTATACTTTCTTGTAAAATATTTTCAGCTTTTTTAGCTATTTGAGATGCTATATAAGGATTATTCTCTTCTACACTTAGTTCGATAAACCCTTCTTTTTCATTTAAGTTTAGAAGTATTATATCTTCTAGATATTCTTGAATTTTATATTCTTCATTAGAAAAATTTAAAATATCAGAATAATTATTGTTTATTATATTTTCTTTATTTGTTATTAAATTACTTATTGTAGTAATTGGAAAAAGCATTAATTTTTTAATAGAAAATGATGAAGATTTAGTTAATAGGTAATTTCTATAGGTTAATTCAACTCCTTTAAAATTTATAATTTCATCTAGAATTTTTCTTTTAAATATTGGTGAACTAATAAGCTTGGGGTATAGACTAGATGGAATATCAGTAGACAACTCACTTGATAAATTAATGCCTGCTAAACCTGCTAAACTTTTTAAGTTATTTGAATTATCTATTTTTTCGTAGTGAGGATAAAATATTGATGATGCTTTATATGTATTATCAATTGATAAACTATAGGTTATACCTAATAGAAAAAATATTGAAGTAACTTTAATTATAATTTTTTTATTTATCCATATAGTTGAGAATAATTCAATTAAGTCAATAGAATCTTCCTCATTAATTTCAATATTTTTTGTATTCATATTAAACTTTTATTAAATATAATTGTTTTATTACACTTTAGGAATGAATTTAATAAGATACCAATTGTCCTGATTTTGTTGTTATTTTGTTAATAGGAGTTTTGAACATAGTCATTTTAATTTCTTTAATAGCAAACTTATACCCATCAAGTGTTGGTATTCTTCCTAAAAATTAAGAAAGAACTACTTCAGTAGTAGAGCTTAGTAATTATTCACTTTTTTTTTCATTCAGTAAGCTGCAGTCTGTCCAGTTGATTGTTGCATAAACAATGATGATAATATTGAAACGCTAGAAGAACTTCTAGACAAAAAATCTTGGTTACACAAAGACTAATTGTTTAGTTTTGTCATATGTCAAATATTCTAGTTACAGGTGGTCTTGGATTTATAGGTTCAAATTTTATTTCACAAATCTTAAATAGTGATCATTTTATAGTAAATATAGATTGTAAAACATATGCATCTATTGATAGTTCATATCTACAATTTGAATCTCACTCAAATTATAAATATTATAACATAGACATTAATAATTTTAATGATATTGATAAATTAATTCATAAGTATTCCTTTGATAAAATATTTCATTTTGCGGCCGAGTCACATGTAGATAATTCAATTAGTGATCCATTTTTATTCGCTAAGACAAACGTAATTGGCACTTTAAATTTGCTTGAATCTTATAAAAATATAAATAAAAAAAATAAGTTATTTATTCATGTGTCTACAGATGAAGTTTTTGGATCAATTGAAGAAGAAAGATTTAATGAGTTATCTCCTTATTCACCAAATTCTCCGTATTCAGCTTCAAAAGCATCCTCAGATCATTTTGTGAGATCATATTTTATCACTCACAAATTACCAGCTATAATAACAAACTGTTCAAATAATTATGGGTATTTCCAAAATAAAGAAAAATTTATTCCTACCATAATAAAATCACTCATTGAGAGAAAAAAAATTCCTGTGTACGGAAAAGGAAATAATATCAGAGAGTGGATTTATGTGGAAGATCATGTAAATGCCTTAATACACTTATCAAGTAATGGTCAAATTGGAGAAAGTTACTGTGTTGGGTCTGATAACGAGTTTTCTAATATTAATATAGTTAAAAAGATTTGTAAAATTTTTGATGAATTAACAGAATATCAAGATTCTATAGGTCTTATTTCTTTTGTAGAAGATAGAAAAGGACACGACTTTAGGTATGCAGTAAATTCAAATAAAATAAAAATGACAGGTTGGTCTTGCGAATTTGATTTTGAAGAATCTTTAAAAAAAACAGTAAAGTGGTATTTAAACAATAAAAATTTTCTCACTTGAAAAAAATAGTTATAACTGGTGCTGCAGGATTTATAGGTTCTAATTTGGTAGATAGGCTTATTGATAAAGGGTATTTTATTTATGGTATAGATAATCTTATAACGGGTTCTTTAAAAAACTTAAATCATCTTCAGTCTAATAATAAATTTGAATTTGTAGAACATGATGTGACAAAATTTATATATTTAAAAGATAATATTGACTATGTGTTTCATTTGGCATCTCCAGCAAGTCCTATTGACTATTTAAATTATCCAATCCAAACTCTAAAGGCTAATGCAATAGGTGGTCATAATGCTTTGGGTCTTGCTAAAAAAAATAATGCTAAGTTTATATTAGCTTCAACATCAGAGGTTTATGGTGATCCGTTGGAACATCCTCAAAAAGAGTCATACTATGGAAATGTTAATCCAATAGGTCCAAGAAGTATTTATGATGAAGCAAAGAGGTTTATTGAATCTATGACAATTTCGTATCACGAGTATCATAAACTAAATGTCTCTATTGTCAGAATATTTAATACATATGGTCCAAGAATGAAAATTGATGATGGGAGGGTCCTTCCTACATTTATTGATCAGGCATCTAAGAACTTAGATATAACTGTAAATGGAGATGGAAATCAAACTCGATCCTTTTGTTATGTTGATGATTTAGTTGATGGGTTTATAAAATCAATGGATTCAAATTATGCTTATCCAATTAATATTGGTAATG
>MDTD01076414.1_pt1 | contig 27381 bp, 25 predicted proteins | sample 811221 | NCBI WGS metagenome assembly MDTD01 (sample SAMN05326646, study PRJNA326480) | marine metagenome | isolation source: seawater | place: Pacific Ocean: South West | collected 2011 | reverse complement strand
TAATCGATGGCCAACATAGCGGCAAACATAACTGAATCAGGATTATCTCCATTGACATGAAGTATTGGTGCCTGCACCATCTTGGCGATATCGGTGCAATATTCGGTCGACCTCGCATCTTCTCTTCGATTGGTGGTAAATCCGACCTGGTTATTAATGATGACATGAATCGTTCCGCCTGTTTTATAGCCCCGAGTCTGAGAAAGCTGGAACGTTTCCATGACCACTCCCTGTCCGGCAAAAGCAGCGTCACCATGGATAAGAATCGGCAAAACTTTTTCACCTAACGGGTCGTCTCTTCGATCTTGTCTTGCTCTAGCTGAGCCGATAACAACTGGACAAGAGATCTCAAGGTGGGATGGGTTAAACCCGAGTGCAAGATGCACTTCACCACCCGGTGTCATAACATTTGAGGAAAACCCTTGATGATACTTAACGTCCCCAGATGTATTGACTAGACGTTTCCCTTCGAACTCATCGAACATCTCGGCAGGGTTTTTGCCGAGCACATTGACCAGCACGTTCAACCTTCCTCTATGAGCCATAGAAAGGACTATTTCTTTACAACCGTATTCTCCTGAACTTCGCACTAGGCAATCCAACATGGGTATCAGGCTCTCGCCTCCCTCGAGGCCAAATCGTTTAGTGCCAGGATATTTTGAGTCGAGGTGCTTTTCTAATCCTTCTGCTGCAGTCAGTCGACCCAAGACGTCAATTCGCGCCTGATCATCATATGTAGGTTTTGATCGTACCTTTTCAAATCGTTCAGCAAGCCACTGTTTCTCCGCAAAAGAGGTTATGTGCATAAACTCCGGCCCTAAACTACCACAGTAAGTCTCTTCAAGAGTCTGAATAATTTCCGCCAATTTGGCTTCCTCTTTTCCCATATATAGAGGAGAAGTTTGAAACGTAGTTTCAAGATCAGCCGGTGTCAACCCATGAAAATTTAGCTCCAAATCAGGAACCAACTGCCGCTCCATCAAGCCAAGTGGATCCAGCTTCGCACGCTGATGGCCACGAAATCTATAAGAACTTATTAACTGCACAACTCGAACTTGCTTACGTTCGTGTGCGAGATGGATCCCTCCAGAACCAGGAGCCGGCGTGGGACGGGCTTTTCTTCGCCCTAAAAGTTCAAAGTGTTGGATTATAGTGGCATGAGATACATCTTGAGATTTACCGTCATTCGACGAAGGCAAGCTATCGAAAAATTGTTTCCACTCATATGGGACTGAATCCTTTATGTGCAGGTAGTCTTCATAAAGGTTTTCAATGTAGGCCGCGTTTCCACCAGAAAAATAGGACGATCTGAGGAACTTCTCCATCAGGCGTTCAGACATTACGGTTAATCCTTTATGGTCTAACGAACTTCAGTTTAGTTGGCTCAGATGACCTTCTACTGAAAAGCCAGCTAAAGTTAACTCGCTTTCTTGACCAACATATTTCGAATGTGACCAATTGCTCGCGTCGGGTTTAAACCCTTTGGACACACCTGCACGCAATTCATTATACCATGGCAACGAAATACACTGAAGGGGTCGCCCAGATCTTCTAAACGCTGATCTGTAGCTGTGTCTCGACTGTCTGCCAGGAATCGATAAGCTTGAAGCAGGCCTGATGGACCGATGAACTTTTCCGGATTCCACCAAAAGGAAGGACAAGCCGTAGAGCAACATGCACAGAGAATGCATTCGTAGAGGCCGTCGAGCTTTGCTCTATCTTCCTGAGTTTGAAGCCGCTCTATTTGTGGCGGCTCAGACGCATTCAACAGATATGGCTGAATCTTCTCATACTGGGCATAGAACTGCCCCATATCGACAACCAAATCTCTTATCACAGGCAACCCTGGAAGCGGGCGGATTATGATCTTGTTGTTCTTGATGACCTCTGAAATGGGCGTAATGCAAGCCAAACCATTTCGCCCCGAAATATTCATGCCGTCGGAACCACAAACACCCTCGCGGCATGATCGTCTGTAGACAAGCGTTGCGTCTTCAGCCTTGAGAGTCTCAAGCACATCTAACACCATCATGTCTTTGCCATGAGAATCAAACTTGAAGTCTTGCATGTGAGGCTCTTTGTCCACCTCTGGATTGTAGCGGTAAATGCTTATAGTAAGCATAAAGTTAATCCTTTATAAAATTTCACGTCATGCAACGCATCTAATAGGTTCTTACGACTGGTTGAAATGGTTCATGTGTCTTTGGGGTAAAATTGACGTCCCGCTTACCGACTCTTTTCGCCCCGGGGAAAAACATCGAATGGCATAACCAATTTTCATCGTCTCGATCCTGGAAATCCTCACGCGCATGCGCCCCCCGGCTCTCGGTTCTCGCTTCAGCTACTATAGCTGTCGCTTCAGCAACAGCAAATAAATTCCTTAACTCCAACGCCTCAATACGTGCAGTGTTAAAGGCTGAACTCTTATCTTCTAGCGCAACGTCATCTATACGCGGCTTTAATTCAGATAACTGCTTTATGCCATCCTTCATGTAATCCCCTCTTCTGAACACGCCGAAGAAATTCTGCATGATGGTCTGCAACTCAGATCTCAGATGGGGAGCTTTTTCTCGACCTGTTGAGCTATTTAGACGATTCAAACCAACCATGGCAGCCTCAATATCCTCCGCTCTGGGGTCGCTCAGGCTAACTCCATCACGCAGAGATTTCTCTATGAACAATCCCGAAGCTCTGCCAAAAACCACTAAATCAAGCAAGGAATTACCACCAAGACGATTTGCCCCATGGACAGAAACACATGCTGCTTCCCCACAGGCATAAAATCCTTCGATTACGACATCATTGCCGAAAGAATCCATTGAAAGAGCCTGCCCATCTACATTAGTCGGTATACCTCCCATCATGTAGTGACAAGTCGGCACGACGGGAATTGGTTCTTTTACTGGATCTGCGTGAGCAAATGTCCGAGATAGTTCAAGTATTCCTGGCAATTTAGCGTTGAGTGTCTCCTCACCGAGATGATCGAGTTTGAGAAAAACGTGATCACCATTCCTACCGCAACCTCGACCCTCGATTATTTCCATCACCATTGCTCTCGCCACTACGTCTCTCCCAGCAAGATCTTTCGCATTTGGAGCGTACCGCTCCATGAATCTCTCTCCATCTTTATTGATGAGGTAACCACCTTCACCCCTGCACCCCTCCGTCACCAAGGTGCCTGCACCAGATATACCAGTGGGATGAAACTGCCACATTTCTATATCTTGGACTGGGAAACCTGCTCTGAGAGCCATTCCTATGCCGTCACCAGTGCATATGTGAGCATTGGTCGTAGAAGCATAAATGCGGCCAGCACCACCTGTCGCAAAAACAGTGGCCTTCGACTTAATAAATGCTATGTCACCCGTCTCTATTTCAATGGCTATGACGCCAACAACAGCATTATCAGCGTTTTTAACTAAATCTACAGCAAACCATTCTGTCAAAAATACTGTGTTGTTTTTCAGGTTGCCTTGATACAAGGTATGCAAAAGAGCGTGACCAGTCCTATCCGCCGCCGCGCATGTTCTAGCGGCCTGCCCGCCTTTACCATACTCTTTTGATTGCCCGCCGAAAGGCCTCTGGTAGATACGGCCGGACTCTGTCCTAGAAAACGGCAACCCCATATGCTCTAACTCAAACACGGCTTCCGGACCGACTGAGCACATATATTCTATAGCTTCCTGATCGCCAATGAAATCAGATCCTTTAACCGTATCATACATGTGCCATTGCCACTGATCGTCTGGGTCATCGCTTGCTATAGCACACGTTATGCCGCCTTGCGCAGACACTGTATGTGAGCGAGTGGGAAAAACTTTGGTGATAACTGCCGTTTTGTACCCAGACTGAGCCAGTTGCAAAGCAGCGCGCATCCCAGACCCTCCGCCTCCCACTATGACAGCGTCAAACTCGATTGTTTTCATCAACTAAAGGCTCCAAAAGATTGATAAAGTCCAAATGACATAGGCTCCGGTGATCACAAGCGTCACGATTTGAAGAGACTTACGCAGCAACGCAGCTTTTGGTCCAAGTAATCTCTCTGTCACATAATCTGTATATACACACCACAAGCCGATCAAAGCGTGACTAACTAATGCCATAACTGCAAGAAGACTGAATATTTGCATCACACTGGAGGAATATAATTCTCGCCACCGCGGATAGTCCAAATCAGGGTTAGCAGCAATATATGCGATGGTAAACAAGAAGTAAGCCGCCAAAACGCAAGCTGAGGCACGCTGAAGAATCCAGTTGGAGATACCTTTCTTATCTTTTGCTGAAGAAGAGAAACTCAAGAAAATATCCAAAAAGCAAGGAACCCGACAATACATCCAACAATAGTAGCACTAATGGCTGCGCTCACTCTGCCTGCTTCATATGTTTCACCATAACCAGCATCCATAACAAGATGCCGAATCCCCATCACCATATGATAAGACAGGGCTGACAGGACACCCCATATGAGGACCTGCGCGATTAGGTGATCAAAGATATTTTTTACCAAAAAAAAACCTTTAGGGGATTCAAGGCTTTTATCCAGGCACCATAAAAGGACTGAAAGCCCGAAAAACATGGCAACGCCAGACACACGATGCAGAATTGACACATAAGCCGTTATTGGAAGACGCATGGTGCCAATATCAAGATTGACCGGTCTATTCCTGCTCAAATCTATATCCCTATATAAAACTGATTACTGGTTACCGAAAATAACAGAGCGTTCGGTATGTCGGCACTTGGTTTTTTGGCTGGGATTATATTTCCCAACCACTACATTTACAAATGCTAAACCAAGTTGGCTAGGAAAAAACTTTACGTGCCTGCAAGTGACATTGGTTGACAATCGAACTGGAGTATCTATAGTACAAGGTCCGTGATCAAATGATTCAACCCCCTTCGATTTCCAAGGATCTTAAAGATGAGCAATCGAATAGCAACTCTAAATCTCGACAATGATACTGTAGTAGAGCTGCCAGTATATGAGGGAACTTTGGGTCAAGACGTAATCGACATAGGCAATCTAGGCAAACATGGCGTTTTCACTTTTGATCCCGGATTCACCTCGACCGCTGCATGCAGATCTGACATTACTTTTATAGATGGCGATCGAGGTATTCTGCTTCATCGTGGTTATCCCATTCAAGTTCTTGCTGAAAAATCTGATCATCTTGAGACATGTTACCTTCTCCTGGAAGGTGAGTTGCCTAATCGTGACCAAAAAACAGCTTTTGAAAAAACTATAACTCAGCACACCATGGTGAATCGTTCAATGGAACAATTTATCACGGGATTCCATCATGATGCCCATCCGATGGCGATGCTCTGCAGTCTTGTCGGAGCAATGTCCTCGTTTTACCATGACTCGTTGGATATAACTAACCAAGACCACCGAACCGTTTCCGCACACCGTCTTATAGCCAAGATGCCCACTATTGCGGCAATGTGTCACAAACATTTCATTGGCCAACCATATATCTACCCAGACAATTCACTATCGTATTCAGAAAACTTTTTACACATGATGTTTGCAACGCCTTGTGAAGAATATGAGATCCATCCATCCATCTCGAATGCGATGGATCGAATTTTTCTGCTGCATGCTGACCACGAACAAAATGCTTCTACATCCACAGTCAGGTTAGCTGGCTCATCTGGTGCAAATCCTTACGCCTGCATAGCGGCCGGAATCGCTGCGCTCTGGGGACCTGCGCATGGTGGTGCTAACGAGGCTGTTCTAAGCATGCTCGACAAAATTGGCAATGTAAGCAACATCCCCAAGTATATCAAGAAGGCAAAAGACAAAGACGATCCATTTCGCCTAATGGGCTTTGGGCATAGGGTATATAAAAATCATGACCCAAGAGCTACTGTAATGCGCGAGAGTTGCAATGAAGTGCTAGGCGTTCTTGGCCTAGAGAATGATCCATTGTTCAAACTTGCAAAAGAACTCGAAAAAATAGCGCTTGAGGATGAGTATTTTGTAGAAAAAAGATTGTATCCAAACGTTGATTTCTACTCTGGCATCATATTGAAAGCACTTGGCATTCCAGTTGAGATGTTTACTGTGATTTTTGCAACTGGACGCACTGTGGGTTGGATAGCGCACTGGAATGAAATGTTAAGAAACCCCTACCGAATCGGCCGACCAAGGCAACTTTATACAGGCTCAGACACGCGCGACTTTCCGCCCATCGAAGAACGTTCGTAAGGCATAGAACGCAGATGTCGACGCGCTAAGGCGATTGTCTCTCCGATTAACGCCAGCATTGGACGAAATTTGAATCACTGCGTATGATCGGTCGTTGATCAAAATAGTGACATAACATCGCTCTTCCTCTGCAGCCAGGGCGGCATGATCACATTCTGCTAACAAATGACCGGCTTGGTTCTTCCACAGTTGCTGAAAACAATGCTGCATCAAGACTCAGCGGAAACCATGGGGCCCGAGTGAAACCTAAACTCTGTATCGGACGTCAGGATCAGTTTTTGTTCTCGATCGGCTATCGCCGGTAGGCGCTCGTTCAAGGCCTGTTGACCGATTAAATTCTCCGCAAGATTGAGATAATCTTGGTAATGTCGTGCCTCTGACTTCAGCAGGGATTCATAAAAACGGCATAATTCATCGTCTAAATGCCGCGCAATTCGAGCAAAACGCTCGCACGACCTTGCTTCGATAAATGCTCCGACAATCAATATGTCAGCTAACTTATATGGCTCCTCTGAGCGCACCAAACTGCGCAATCCAGCGGCATAGCGCGATGCCGAGATATGATGATAGGCAATTTTACGCCGCTGCATAATCGCTATCACCTGTTCGAAATGGCGCATTTCTTCTCTTGCAAGCCGCGACATTTTATTGAGCAGGACAAAGTCATCTGTGTATTTATAGATTAGATTAAGCGCCGTGCTAGCGGCTTTTTTTTCGCAATTTGCGTGATCGATCAGTAGCAAACCCTGATTTTGAATGGCACATTCAACCCATCTCTGGGGTGTTTGACAGGGTAGAAAATGCTCAATTTCGGTGAGATCAGTAATCATAAAAGTGGACGATATCTTAAATACGGATGGCAGGGTTATTCAATGACCGCTGCGGGCTAATACCCAATGCACTCTGCCTCATAACGATTATCATTTCACGCCATACCAAAAAAGCCTATTTTAAAATTACTACGTGCAGAAAGAGACTCATATGTCAGTGTTTTTTAAACTTCAAAAATGGCACAGCTTTATATACCAAAGACTCTGCACAAGGAAAACTCAGCGCCGATGCATATGTAAATAAACTACAAAATCACGTAAGATTATAACTAAAATATCGTAGTAGCTCGATTTAATCCAGTGTCGGGTCAAAAGGAGATAGCCGCCATGATAGCAGCCTGCCGCGCAAACGCCGCAGAACTCGATATACAGGAGATTCCTCCCAAACGTCTTGATGCTCAGTGGACAGAAGGTCTTGATGAGCTGTTGAACAATCCGCCAGCCGATAAAGAATACTTTTTAATTGATCTCATCTTGAACCGCCTACCGCTCAGAGTGCGTGAAACAGCTTACAGTGAGAGATTTGAATGAGCTTATATTCAGAGTATATAGCCGAAATCGCTAAACGGAAAAAGGACCTAGGATTAAATCCAAAGCCAATTGACAGCGCTGATTTACTATCAGAGATTATTATCCAAATCAAAGATAGCCAGAATGAGCATCGTGAAGAATCACTGAAATTCTTCATTTACAACGTGATACCGGGCACAACCAGCGCTGCTGGCGTGAAAGCTCAATTTCTGAAAGAAATCATTCTGGGTGAATCTGTCGTTGCAGAGATCACAGCAGAATTTGCCTTCGAACTGCTCTCGCACATGAAAGGCGGCCCCTCTATCCAAGTTCTGCTCAGTCTTGCTCTATCTGACGATACAACCGTTAACAAACCAGCCGCTGACGTTCTGAAAACTCAGGTATTTTTATACGAAGCCGATACCGATCAACTGACCGCTGCCTTTAAAGCCGGCAACGCCATCGCAAAAGAGATCCTAGAGAGCTACGCACAAGCCGAGTTCTTTACCAAACTGCCTGAAATAGACGAGACCATTGAAATCGTCACTTATATCGCCGCCGAAGGCGATATATCCACTGACTTGCTGTCTCCAGGTAATCAAGCGCACTCACGTGCTGACCGTGAACTGCATGGCCAATGTATGATGACCCCTGAAGCGCAGCAGGAAATCGTTGAGTTACGGCAGAAACACCCTGATGCTAAAGTGATGCTAATCGCTGAGAAAGGCACCATGGGAGTGGGCTCTTCACGTATGTCCGGCGTCAACAACGTTGCTCTGTGGGCCGGCAAACAAGCTAGTCCATACGTGCCGTACATCAACATCGCTCCAGTTGTTGCCGGCACCAACGGCATCTCTCCAATCTTTTTGACCACCGTTGACGTTACCGGTGGTATCGGTCTCGACCTGAAAAACTGGGTAAAAAAAACAGACGCTAAAGGTAACACGGTTTTTGACGGCAATGGCGATGCCGTGCTGGAAGAGGCTTACTCAGTGGCCACCGGTACCGTTCTAACTATCAACACAAAAGAGCGCAAGCTCTTCAACGGCAACAAAGAGCTAGTGGACGTTTCTTCAGCGTTCACACCGCAAAAGGTTGAATTCATGAGGGCTGGCGGTTCTTACGCTGTTGTCTTCGGTAAGAAGCTGCAAACCATTGCAGCTAATGTTTTAGGGATTAAACCCGCTCTAGTTTATGCACCATCAAAAGAGGTTTCTATTGAGGGCCAAGGCCTGACTGCTGTTGAGAAGATCTTCAACAGGAACGCTCTGGGCGTAGCTTCTAATACCCCGCTGCACGCAGGTTCTGACGTTCGCGTTAGAGTGAACATCGTCGGTTCTCAAGACACCACCGGCCCGATGACTTGTCAGGAACTGGAAGCCATGGCGGCTTCTGTGATCTCGCCAAGTGTTGATGGTGCCTATCAGTCTGGCTGTCACACCGCTTCTGTTTGGGACAGCAAGGCAGAAGCCAATATTCCTAAGCTCATGTCGTTCATGAACAACTTCGGTCTGATCACCGCGCGTGACCCTAAAGGCGTTTATCACCCAATGACCGACGTAATCCACAAGGTGTTAAACGACATTACCGTGGACGACCGTTCCATCATCATCGGTGGTGACTCACATACCCGGATGTCCAAGGGCGTTGCTTTCGGCGCAGATTCGGGAACCGTTGCTGTAGCACTGGCTACCGGTGAATCAGCTATGCCAATTCCAGAGTCGGTGAAAGTTACCTTTAAGGGCTACATGAAGAGCCACATGGACTTTCGCGATGTGGTGCACGCCACTCAGGCGCAGATGCTCAAGCAGTTTAATGGCGAGAACGTGTTTCAGGGTCGTATCATCGAAGTACAGATCGGCACCCTACTGGCAGATCAAGCTTTCACCTTCACCGACTGGACTGCAGAGATGAAGGCAAAAGCTTCTATCTGTATTTCTAACGATGAAACTATGGTCAAGTCGCTGGAACTGGCCAAGAGCCGCATCCAGATCATGAGCCACAAGGGCATGGAAAACCGAGTGAATATGCTGCAAGGCCTTATCGATCTGGCTGACAAGCGTATCGCTGAAATCCAGTCGGGAGAGAACCCGGCACTGGCTCCAGATAACAATGCCAAGTACTTCGCAGAAATGGTTGTTGATCTGGACCAGATCGATGAGCCAATGATTGCTGATCCGGATGTGAACAACGATGACGCCTCTAAACGCTATACCCACGATACTATTCGTCCAGTGTCATACTACGGTGGCACTAAAGCCATTGATCTAGGCTTTGTCGGTTCTTGTATGGTCCACAAAGGCGACATGAAAATCATCGCTCAGATGATGCGCAACCTTGAAACTCAAGGCGAGATAAACTTCAAAGTACCGCTGGTTATTGCACCACCCACTTACAACATCGTTGATGAGTTGAAGGCCGAAGGCGACTGGGAACTGCTGCAGAAATATGCCGGTTTCGAATATGACGACACCAATCCTAAAAGCGTCGCTCGCACGCAGTACCGAAATATTCTGTACTTAGAGCGTCCGGGTTGTAACCTGTGTATGGGTAATCAAGAAAAAGCTGTGAAAGGCGATACTGTGCTGGCTACCTCCACTCGATTGTTCCAAGGTCGTGTGGTTGAAGATTCTAACGAGAAAAAAGGTGAGTCACTGCTGGCCTCTACGCCAATGGTTGTACTGTCTAGCATCTTGGGCCGCATCCCAACCATCGAAGAGTACAAAGCCGCCGTTCATGGCATCAACCTGACCGACTTCGTGCCACCCTCATCAGACCTGAGTGTTGAGCCACAAGCTGTGCCCGTGAGAGTTATCGGCTAGCTTCCGGTTTTTAACCAGCTCAATAAAACCCCATAGATCAATAACTTCGAGGGCTTTCTAATTAAGTGAATACCTATCATACGCTGGTTCTTTGCAAATAATCTTTAAGCGTTAACATGTCTGGTTGTTCCGCGCGCACCACAGCACCGCCTCGATATCTGCATGATAAACCTTTTTATTTATCCAACGATCCATCATTGCTATGTCTTTCCTCAGGGCTTTTTATTGCTCTTGTCATCAAATACGCAGCAAGTTCATGGGCATTCGAGTAATGTCATTAAAAAGATTAAAAATCTCTTTTATCATATATTAGTCACTTTAAATATCAGAGAACCGGCTAAAAGTAACCTATCCTCTGTTGTCTCAACGATCCCGACGATACAAAGCTTTTGTCGGGGTTTACTGGCGATAATATAGATGGAATATCCATTGGTTCATGTATGACGAATATCCGGCACTTTATGGGGTTGGAGAATTATTAGATCGGACCTCCCCAGTTAACACTGGTTTTTGTATCTGTCCTCCTACCAGAATGGATGCTCATAAACTTATGAGAGAGGGGTACTATAATATATACAGCAAAGTCGGCGATCTCACCAAGATGCCCAGCGGTTCTCTTTGCACGGGGAATCAGGCGAGTGCTCTGGCAGTAGCAATCTTAATTTCGGCGTTAACTTGCAATTTTCAAAATCATCCAGGGGGATAGTGCAAACGTCTATTTGAGCTCCAGCGAACTAGCTTCAATCTGCGGAATATTGAGCTGCCTTTCCAATGCGAAAGAAAGTGTTAAGAACAGCTCTCAAATTCACTCAATGTCCAAGAAAAATCTATAGGTACACAAGTTTCGATTAGATTGAGTCTATTTAATTAGCTGCAAAAGAAAGAAAGATGATCGCTGTGCAGCAGATTGCCGGGCTATTATGATAAGGGTTTTAATCATTTCTGACGATCTGAACTTGATTACTTAAAATAGGCATTTGTGTTGTCACTGTGGTCAGTTGCATCCAACACACCCTTCATCTCTGGAATCTTTTCCATCAAAGTCTTCTCGACGCCTTCTTTCAATGTAAAATCAACAGCAGAGCAACCTTGACAACCGCCTCCAAATCGCAACACCGCATGATCATCTAACATTTTCTCCAAACTCACTTCACCGCCGTGCGCAGCAAGACTGGGGTTTATTTCAGTGTACAGTATGTAGTTGATTCGATCCTCAACAGGGCTGTCATCAGTCACATTGGGGAGACGAGAATTGGGAGCACGAATAGTTAACTGCCCGCCAAACTTATCCTCAGCGTAATCCACTTTTGCCTCATCTAAAAATGGGAGGCTCCTCTGCTCAAAATAGGCATTAAACGAATCATACTTAACAACCAAATCGTCCTCATTATGCTCTCCAGGGCGACTATACGCTATACAAGTTTCTGCCCTGGGTGTACCAGGGTCACTCACGAACATCCTGATACCGATCCCGTCACAATTTTGCTTTTCTAGTAGATTAGTCAAGTATTCCTGAGCAGATTCCGTGATCACTATATTTTGCATAAAATTCCTCGAGTTATAATAAGCGCGGGGATTTAAATTAACGAATTAGACGGTTAAGCAAGGACCCGTGCCCTACTTTTAATACCTTGCAGGCCTGATCAGCAATTGAAGTAATCTTCGCCCGCATATCTCAAGCTTTCGTCACCTTCCATGATAGCTATCAGTAGCCCCTTGTTGCGCGACAAAATATGCGTAGCAAAGAACTTTGTGGTAGCGATCTTTTGAGTATAATAAGAATCCAAATCATCTTTTTCTATTCTCTTATGGCAGGCATAACCAAGACGACATAACTGCCAATAACATAAAGTATTGCCGAAAAGCATTAGAAATGGAACCGCTACGGATGCCGATTGTTCCGACATTGAGAGAACATGAGACAAAGATTGCCTGCAATAATTCAAACTGGAAATCAAAGGCTTTCTGAGTGACTCAACCAGTTCTATCCCAACATCCATAATATTAATTGTTTCATCAACGGCTGATAACAGACTCGCAATACCGGCTCCGCCATCGCGCAGACATTTTCGCCCAATGAAATCCAATGCTTGAATACCATTGGTCCCCTCATAAATGGGCAATATTCTTGAGTCCCGCATATATTGAGCGGCTCCGCTTTCCTCCACGAACCCCATTCCCCCATGCACCTGAACGCCCAATGATGTCGATTCCATCGACATTTCCGTGCACCAACCTTTTACGAGAGGTGTGAGTATTTCCACCCAAATCGCGTTCTGCTCCCTACACTCAGGATCAGGATGACGCTTGCTCCTATCCTCTGCGGCAAGCGAAAAGAACGATAATGCCCTTCCAGCTTCGGTAATCGCCCTCATTTGCATAAGCATTCTTTTTACATCCGGATGATTGATAATAGTGGTACCGGCAGATTGCCCAACTGCCCGCCCTTGAACACGTTGAGAAGCATATGCTAAAGCACGTTGGTAGGCTCTCTCTGAGATAGCCACTCCCTGATGTCCAACAGCTAGTCGAGCATTGTTCATCATCGCAAACATATAGCTTAACCCCCGATTCTCTTCCCCAACAAGATATCCGATGGCTCCTTCATTATCACCAAATGCCATCGTGCAAGTTGGGCTAGCATGAATGCCTAATTTATGCTCTAAACCGACAGCCCGCAAATCATTCCGCTTTCCTAAACTTCCATCATCGTTAACTAGATATTTGGGCACGATAAATAGTGAAATACCATGGTTACCATCAGGCGCCCCCTCAATCCGCGCGAGAACCAAATGAACTACATTTTGCGAAAGCTCGTGATCTCCCCATGTAATATAAATTTTCTGCCCACTTATGAGGAAGTGGTCGCCATTGACGATCGCTTTACAGTTTATGCAAGATAAGTCGCTGCCAGCTTGCGGCTCAGTGAGATTCATCGTCCCAGACCATACACCCGAGATTAACTTACCCAAAAATAAGCTTTTTTGATCCGGCGAACCAAAAAGACTTAACGCATGCATAGCAGCACGCGAAAGCATAGGCAAAAGCCCCAAAGACATATTGGAAGACTGACTCATTTCTTGATTTATCAGATCAACCACGTTCGGCAATCCTGCGCCACCATATTCGACGTCACCATTTAGGCATACCCAACCACCTTCAATCATTTTCATATAGGCCTGCTCAAGCGCTGAAGCGGTGACTACGGTTCCATTTGAAAGAAGCGTGCCTTCTCTATCGGACGGATGATTTGTTGGTGCGACAATATCCTCATAGAACTTAGCCGCTTCCGGAATAATTGCATCGACCACATCACGGCTCGCATCCTCGAAGCCAGGCATGGTGCAGTGCTGATCGTAATCAATCAGTTCATCTAGGATGAATGAAAATTCTTTCTGCGGTGCTTTATATTCTTTCATTCTACCCATCCCCAAAGTATCAAGTTACTATATTGTGTCATCCAGTTTCATCATCTCAAGTCTATATTGACCTAACTCCCAAAAGTCTCAAATAAACCTACCCGAGCATTCTTGCATAAAGCCCCTTTGTTGTTTACGCATAAATTCATGAGACGGGATAAAACCATTCATTGATCTCATATAATTTGGCGCAGCGTGACTTCGTATACCCAATATAAAAATATGAATTGTAGCACCAGCCGAACATATAAAAATTTTTCATCAAAGGCCGGAAACAATTCAGGATTCATAGCCATATGTATATTTGCCGGATAGACGGCAATCAATAATGCCATCAAAAATAGACCGGATAACCTTCGCAAATGTCCCCACAATAAGCTGAATCCACCAATAATCTCAAACACACCACTAATTAAAACCAACTCCAAGTGGGCGGGAATATATGGCGGCATAATGCTAACGTAAAACTCAGTATGAACAAAGTGATCAATTCCGATAGTGACGAAGAAAATCGCCAAAGTGAGAAGCGCTAAACGCCTAACAAAGCCTTCAGGAAGATCTAATTTCGCTAGAATAAAATCGATTAGCAACTCTTTTTTACGAATAAGCGCGCCAACTGACTTGACTACCATATCGTTGTGCTTCCATATTGCTCGCGTAGCTCCATCGATAATTTTTGCTGCTCCTCCATGATATCGAAGCGACTGCAGAAGCCATCATTCCATTGCTCAAACCTTTCTATGTCCGGATTACCCACATTGATAAGGGATTCCCAAACAATGATGCATTTTTCAAGATCAGAAGCAGTCGTGTTGTAGATCAAAAGATCGAGCAAAGAGTCAATACTGAACTCCTCTTCAACGACTCTGAGGCTCTCCAAATTATCCAATATAAGATAGTTCTTGCTTGAATCTTTAAACTTTGGCCAAGCGAGAGGAAGCTCGACAGAGGGATTTGAGGTGTGAGCAAACGCTCCCCATAACGACATCATCGTCCTTTCCATGTCATCTCGGAGTTTGCCGACCGGATAAATATATTTACCTATCGGACCATACTTATAAACACCAGTTAAAAATGCAATCTCAGTTCCATGCGCAGCTCCAATTAATTTTGGGAAATCAGCAAACAATGTCTGTTTTTGGTCGTCCCAATCAAACCTATACGAATACAATTCATTATTCCCGGCCGATTCCAAATTCGACAAAACCTCATCTACAGCGCGAAGCTTCCATGCTCGAGAACGCATCGATACCCAAAGTTTGTATAGATCTGGCTCTTTTATTTTCACTGCCGCTGGAAACAAACGCGTGAATGGGTAGGATTCCTCTACAAAATAGCGATGTGATCCCAACCAAAGCGTCAATTCATCTCTAGTAGTGCCCGAGATAACTGGAACCTTTTTGGCATATTCTTTGTCACCGAGAGCTGCATGCAAGCCTTTTAATGGAATTACTATCCCGTCAGCGGTCGTCAGCGGCAATGGATCACCTTCGTCATGCTTAAGATATAGGTCTAAAAGATCTTTTGCATCAGCCATTTTCAGCAAAGCATACATGTCCTCGAGCAGAAGCTCAGCCTGAGGTTGAGACCCAGCATGATGAGCTGCAAGAAATTCATTGACTATTCTCCAAGATCCTCTGCGAATAAGGATATCCTTATTCATAAAATCGTAAGCTCGATCGAGGCTTGTGCTACTAGAGTAGGCAGACTGGGCGATGGCTTTGTGGAAAAGATTTTCTGCTTGAGGGGATGAGAGGAGCGCGAGAACATTGTGTCCTCCGGCTGATTCACCAAAAATAGTGACATTATTTTTTGCGCCACCGAATTCTCCTATATTGTCTTGCACCCATTCGAGAGCTCGGATAATATCTAGTGTGCCAAAATTAGAACTCGCATCTAACCCCTGTTGGGCTCCTTGAATAGCCGGGTGAGTGAACCATCCCAAAGGACCAAGTCTATAATTAATCGTAACTACTATCACATTTTCTCTAGCCACTAATCTAGAAAAATCATACCAATCCTTACTACCAATTACGTTTCCGCCCCCATGGATCCATACCATTACTGGAATCCCGACCTCTTCAGTTCTCTTCGGTGCCCGAATATCTAAATACAAACAGTCTTCGCTACCGACGATTCCTTCACCCGGAACACCTCCATAAGGGCTGGCCTCCTGGACACAAGCCGTCATTAATCGTTCAGGAACTGTGACATTCGACTTCAAAATTTTTCTTGGGGCCCGCCATCGAAGATCTCCAACAGGCGGTTCAGCATAAGGAATATTAAACCACTCTAAAATAGTTTCCCCATCAACCCTTGACTCGCGGCCGCTAACAAAGCCGCTCTCCGTAGAAATTAAAACGGACTTTCCAGCCACCTTAGAATCATCATGAAAAGTTGAACACGATTGTATAAGCAGAAGCCAACCTATTGTCAGAACAAACTTTCTAATCCGAATAGAGGCCATATCTTTCTCCTTCGATAATTTTTGTCTAAAATCACCACACAACTTTTACGACCCTTTTTTACGCGCCGCGATGAGTTAAGGACTTCCGAAATAGTCGGAGTTTCGAGAACATCTTTTGAGAAAGAGGCTGACAAAAGTGTTCCGAATTTGGCAAAATACTAATCGCTCATAAATCGACTATAGGTCTTGCAATGAAACAAATTAACCATTCTTTTGACTTAGATATAAAAGGTCTCACCAGCCAGTTTATTGGGGGCAAATGGGAGCGATCCGAAGCCGATCTGCACCCAGTAATATCTCCATCGACCGAACAGATTTTAACATATGTGAGCCAACCAACACTATACGACGCTGACCAAGCTGCAAAGTCTGCCCGAGATGCCTATGATAAAGGACCATGGTCAAAATTAGATATTACCGAGCGAATAGTTATCTGTGAACGCCTTTGCAATGCTATTGAAGCGAGACTCCCGGAGTTAAATAGGGCTTGGGGTCTTGAATCGGGCGCAACTCAGAGCCACGCTCAAATTATCAATGATATGGTGGGTGTGGCGGTCTGGAGACATATGCTTGAGAGCGCAGCTTCTATTAAATGGGAGGAACAACGCGAAGACGCCATCTTGTTTCGAGAACCAATTGGTACCGTGTTATCCATCATGACATTTAATGGTCCCATTGTGTTGATGGGCATGAAAATAATCCCGGCGCTCTTAGCTGGCTGCACAGTTATTGGAAAGCATGCTCCAGAATCACAACTTACCTCGCGATTACTCTGTGCAGCTATAGAGGAAGCCGAATTACCGCCCGGAGTACTGACGCTCCTGGCAGCCGACACAAAAGTTACCCAGCACTTGGTGTCTCACCCTATGATTGATATGGTATCCCTCACAGGGGGAACGTCAATAGGAATTGAGGTGGTAAAAAATACCGCCGATCGACTCGCAAGAACAAGCTTAGAACTTGGTGGCAAATCGCCTGCAATCATTCTTGAAGACGCAGAGATAGAAGACGTTCTGACCACACTCGTGCCTGGCAGCACAGCCTTTATGGGACAAGTCTGTGTTAATTTATCTAGAGTGCTTGCCCCGAAAAAGCGATACAACGAAATAGTCGAAGCGCTAGCAGAGCAATACAAAAAAATTAGTCTTGATGATCCCCTAAAAGCGACTACCCAACAAGGTCCCATTGCTGTAAAGCGAGGCCTCCTTCGAACCGAGAGACATGTTGGATTGGCCAAGCAACAAGGCGCCTCATTGATCGTTGGGGGGAAGAGACCGCCTGACTTCGATCGAGGTTGGTGGTATGAACCCACGCTGCTCGCGAATGCGAACAATTCAATGAATGTCGTCCAAGAAGAAATTTTTGGTCCGGTCACTGCCGTAATCGAGTACAAGGACGTGGCAGAGGCCGTCAAATTAGCAAATGATTCGGATTTTGGGCTTGCTGCATCCGTTTACGGGACAGATCAAAATTTGGCGATGGATGTCGCAAAACAGCTACAGTCGGGCAGCGTCGCTATCAACACCGCAGGTATTTCTTTTATGCAACCTTTTGGGGGGTACAAAAAATCAGGTTGGGGTCGTGAATGCGGTAAAGAAGGGATCCTTGAATTTACCCAAATTAAGCAGGTTATAAACGGAACCCAATAATGCTTAATAGAGCTGCCATAGTATGAGTATCCGAAAAATTCATGCCGGAAAAAATCAACTACGCAAATTACAGTTGGATTAGCAACACCGTAATAGAAGTCATCAATAGCAATGAGACCAACATTAAACGATGGGATTTCTTTAATAGTTCAATCAAGTTACCAAGTTGGTGAGAGTGCTCCTCGAGTATCGTTATGGTTCTTCCATCCTGATCACGCGGCATAAAGGTAAAACGGAACATGTCGCTGCACTGCGTGTCCAAAATTTTTGGGAAATCAAATCCCTCATCATCTGGAAGAGGTCTATCTTGAGGAATAAGATTGTTAAATTTTTCCCCTATCAGTCTCCATGGGGTGATTGAGACACTAGTGGTCAACCTTTCATACTTACCCGAATTAATATCATCGCTCAGGGTTTGCATTAACTCGCGATCTACCAATATTCTTACCATAACGTAAAATTTTCCTTGCCACCCCATCTTGACACTAGCAGTTGCATTCAAACTCTGACCTTGAACATGACATATTTCCATAGATACTGTTGCATCATCAGGAAAACTGCAGTCCAACTTTCCGTCCCAAATATTCTCTTGCGACTCGGTCTCAAATACATATGATTCATCCGGTATCAATAGATCACACTTTGATATCGAACCAACATACTCGGATTGGCGGGTGAAATCTAATTGATGAGCCATAGCAACGTAAGATTTGGATCGGTCCTGGTTCTGCCAGTCGAGCAAGTCAACTTCTATGCGCAGCTGCTTTCCACGCAACTCAGGATTTCCTGGTTTAGCTCTGGCATAGAATTGAGAGGTGTTACCATCTCCCAACTTAAGAAACTCCCAACTATCAAAAATACTCCCATCAGGTTTCACCTCAAATCTGTCTAGCGGCAGATGGTTTACAGTTTTCAAGAGTTGGTAAGTTAACTTCATATTACGACCTCGCATCCTCTATAAATTCGTTAGACCAACTAGACTGCTGAAATATTTCGCGCGCAGTAAGACTCTATTTGACGTTGCGCTTGCCTCTAAGCATTAATAATTATATATCTTTGAAAAAAAAATTAATCAAAGATATATATTTTGCTGCCGACTGTAAACATGAATTGAGTATGTTATTTTACTATTTAATACTGCGAATATACACTGGTCTAGGCTGGTGCAATCAATCTTCAGAGGCAAGTAGTCTAATGAGAGTATTGTATGTAATTCTGGCAGTCGCTTCTGGCGCAATCAGTGCTGACATAACGGGCACTTACAGAAGCGTCTCCCCTTCTACCATGCATGACTTTGATATCGAGAATATGTATAGCGGAAGAGTAAATGGAAACTCAATTGAGGGTGTATGGGAACAGGGGCCCAGGGTATGCGAACCTTTTCAAGAAGCTAGCATTAAAATTTATGCTGGCGCTGGGCAATGCTGCTTGGCAATGAAACGCTTGGGTAACCGGTATATCTTTTCCAAAGTCATTTTTAGCGGAGACCATAAAGGGGAGTTATATCCACTTTGCACGCACTCAGTTATGGAAAAAATGTAAGGTTAAATTAGCAATAATCTTAATTGATCGTTGCCGTCCTAGCACGCTATATGCGCTCGGATACTATGCACTGATAACGCCGATTGCGATCTTGCTGAGATCCTTTGTAGCGGTCTCTGCTGGCGACTAGAGTAATACGGTTGACTATCATTGTCGAGTCAGGGCAACTCAGAGTTCCCTTGCACTGGTCTCTCGGAACAGCGCGAATTTGATACTGATGCTCGTTAACGATTAGATTATCGAACGTACCCCCATTCCATGTCATAGTTTTGTTATCCAAATGAATCGAGATAACCGTTTTCATAGCGTTCTCACTCTGGATATCTATTCGATCGCATGCAAGATGAACGAAGTTATTGTCGATTGGATCCTGTCTGGTAGCAAATTCCGTGATGACTGCCACTGCAATGAGAACCAAGAGCATAGCGGTGTATCTCTTCTTCAACATAATAATATGCAAAACTCCTGTTTTTTTAGCTCATTTAAAGCCAAAGCAATTTGACCATGGAGTCCTCTATTAAGCGACATAGCCTGGCTCAATCCATATGACCAAAAAAGTTTAATTACATCATTCAAATTATAAATACCTTCATCATAATATGAGATCTTTTTCTATGCACTCATCAAGAAGCTTCATCAGGTCGACACGACCTTTTGTTTTACTGCCCTTAAAAGCAGATATGCTCAGGCCCTCGAATTCTTTCACAGCCGAAAAAACTGACTTTTCAAGATCTTTTTCAGGCACAACCAAATCATAGAACCCCGCGCCAACGGCATCCATGGGAGAGAACATCTCAGCATTAAAAACACACCGATTAAAAAAATTATTAGGAAGTCGGCTTCGCGCCAGCTCCAGCCCAAAATGGTGCATAGTCATACCAATCATTGTCTCATTAAGGCCTATCTTATAATCGCCGTCAACTCCGATTCGATAGTCGCAGGCCAGCATCAGGAAGGCGCCCATCGCGATGCAATGTCCGGTCGACACGCCGATAACCGGACAAGGGAACGACAATATCCTGCGAGCAAATCGCGACCCCTGAGCCGTCAGTTCAATCGCCTCACGGACGCCTTTTTGAATTTCTTTTAAGTCGAAACCGCCCGAGAAAATGCGCTCACGGCCTTTAATAACAACTATTAAATTTCTTTCCTCCGCAAGATCAAAAGCTTGTTCGAGCGCATACCATTTGTCAGGTCCCAATGCATTAACCTTACCGTCATCAAGGGTTATGGTACCCACTCTCCCCGCGTACTGAAAATCTACAGCTTCATGCAGATTGAGCTTTTTTGCATTCATGGGGATATGACCAACCTATTATGATTATTTAGTAGGAATCCATGCAGTAATTCTAAAGAGGATCATTAGTGAAATCATTCCAGTGACAATAAGTTCTTTCCGATGCCGCCAGAGCATTAATGGGGTTCGTTTTTTCCTGAGTCTTTCCAATGAGGTACTTCACCATTGCTTATTCTTTTTCCCACATCCTCAGCCTTCTGGAGGAGAACCAAAAGAAAAACTATCATACCAACCAGAGCAAATAACAATACAAGCAAGAAAGAACTTAACATGACCGAATTATCCCTTTATCTTGTTTTTATGTGGCGGTCCATGCGGACAAATATGCATCGACTTTATTCCGACCAATACTAAACCAATAACCAGCATTTAGTAAAATTTTAATTCACAGTGATCGTGATCAGAAATCACTCCACTATATTTTCTTGCAGGAGATTTTGCGCCTCGGCCAGAGAACCTGCATTCACAACATTGGTATAACCCATGCCATCCAGAATATCCTTGGCCTTGCCTGACCTGCTTCCACTGCGACAATATAAAACAATACTATGATCAACAGAATTAGTCAGGGTGCCAATTACGTTTCCAATATCCTGCCAATCCACGCGTCTCGCCGACAATAGATGCCCACGACTCCATTCTTCTGGAGTGCGGACATCAATAACTAAAGTAACATCTCCCAATGCCTCTGCTCCTAGGGTTAACACCAAAACCATGGCTAGTGGTTGAATCATCTTATCCACCTTCTCGATCACCTAATAAGTGTTACCAAAGGAAGGTCGAATTGACATTTACAATATGATTTAACACCGACTAACACAAATTTAAGTCTCTTCACCAACAAAATCTGCACCTAAATACAAATTCCCTGCACTCTTAGCGCGAGCATCATGCAAGCATGTAAGAGTTTTTCGCGCGATCTTTATGTTGTGCTCCTCGCGCTCGCGCCTCGAGTGGGCATACTGCACTTGTGCGATATCGTAAAAGATGTCAGATTTTGCACCTAATTCTTCTAATAATTCTGAGCCCGAAATTTGAGGAAGAGGATCATCCTCTCGCTCAACAAATGATTCGATAAAGTTATTTATAATCTTTTTATCAATCATCTGCTCCATTTCGAGCTTTTCACTATTAACGGTGCTTATAAAGTTTCGCAGCTGTTCTTCAATTTCCTCTAGCTCCTGATCTTGCGTTGCCGCACAAAATGAATCTCCATAATGAAGGGTCTGGATATAAAATCGAGCACCATGAGATTTGTAGCCGCTTTGCGCCTCGGCATAACAGCGACATTCGTCTCGATACGAATTGATTTTATTAGCAAGCAAAACGTGCTGAGAAGTCTTACCATCATAAAAGCCCGCTAACCAAGTTATAGGATTGATTCCTCCGGATTTCTTGTTCTCCAAGTTATAAGCCATATCGAAATATCCAGGTTTATCCAGTTTCGCGCCCTGCTCAATAAGCGGAACCGCGCTAGCGCAGAATACTGGTCGCATGAGGGGACTTCTGTCAACTGATGGATTCTCAAGGAATACCTGATTGTAACTTTCAGTGCTAATGGCCGCTAGTTCCTCAACTTTTCTGATATGAGCTTCTATGCGCTTATCAATCGCTTTCCAATCCTGAGGCGAGATAGAGTCGTACCAAACTTCTGCAAAACCTGACACATGAGAGTAGGGCTCTAAAAGATTATCAGGATCAACAGTTGTGCTTCGAATCACGGCTCGAATCCTGTCCCGATCGGCCTTAAGCGCTTTTTGTTGAGTCTGGAGCGTCAGATAGGTGTCATCAAATCCTATTAAATCTGGAGCTGAGATTTCAATAAATTCACTTATACCTAATCGAGTATTTATTGCGCAGCGCCCCAAACCAATCGTTCTTCCAAGCTTTTTGTCAAAAACTTGAAATTTCTCAGCTGGATCGGAATATGCTCTTTCCTTTGGTTTGGAAAATTCAGAATACCTATCAACCACCCAGGATTGCACGGAGCAACCCTGTAGAAGCATAGAAATAACGATAAGTTGTAGCGAGCTAGCTAAAGAAATCGGTTTACATAAATTATCGAGAAAACGCATTAGGTGAGTTTCCATTAAAAGTTTATAGAATGGTCTCAAACTAACCTTGACTATGCAAATTTTCATTATGGTCGTCGAGCAGCGCTTTGAAACTTTATTTCGCTCCAACCACATCAGCCATACGTTCTCGATAATCCCAGCAGTAATATCGGATGGGTGTTATCGTGATCAATCGTTCTCCCTCTTTTCGAGACAACAACCAACTCGCCAAAGAAGATTGTGTGCCGCCACAGTAACGATCAATCAATTTAGCAAGAGCATCCGACGCGCCCTTCTTTGATAAGCTCGCAATTCCCTGCCCCCGCACGCCATAGTAAGGCGGCTCGTTTGGAGAAACCTCAAAACCTATACAGTCATTTTTCGTGAGAATTTTCGAAAGTGCAGATGTCTTCTGGGAAACGCAATACAACTTAGCATCTGCATAAAAGTACCAGAGAGATAACACTCGGGGGAACCCGTCTGTCGCTACAGATGCTAATCTTATTGGGAAATGATGGGACCGCAAAAAGTCTGCCAGTTCTCGCTCATTCCATGGACCTTTTATCGGTACTGTCAAACGTCCACTCCTAATGCCAATCAAGCCAATGCCTCAGCCATTATACGTAAGAGCTTTTATCATGGATATATAGTTGTCAAATGAGTCTTAAAAATAGATCTCTGAGAGTAAACACCGACCTGATTGTCTTTAGAAACACGAAGATAATCTCTCTAGAAATGCGACTATAACTGCTTAGAACCCTCCATCTTCAATAAATGATGAACCGTAGTGGGCCTCTGATTTGCTTGCGATAACATAGCGATAGCCGCCTGACCCATTATGGTTTTACTCGCTAAAGTTGTCGTATCGGAGGCATAATCGGCATCAATTATCCTTCCTCGCGCGGCCTCAAAACTAAGTGACCCTGTCATCAGAGTCTCCAGTGACTGATTCAATAACCCCACATCGACTCCGAATTTAGCTTGTGCATTTGTAATAGCGGTAACAGCTGCATCTGTCTTTGCCAGAGCCTCACTCGGATTAGAGATAATATCCAATCCATCGAGGTTTAGCGCTTCTAAAGTCAATGAAGATATAGACACGTCGAAAGTCTGTCCCGCTGATGTGCCGACTTGTATGTGCATGCTTGAGCTAGATCCGTCAAGCAGATTAATATTGTTATATTGTGTATCTTCGGCGATGCTCTGAATAGCTTTAAGCATCTCATCTACCTCGTTCTGCATCATCGCTTTTTGAGCAGACGTGGTCGAATCACTAATCCCCTGTAGTGTCAATTCTCGAGCCCTCTGAACCATGTTACCCATCTCGGTAGCCGCGGATGCGGCGGTCTCTAACATTGAAATACCATTATGCGTGTTTCTTAAAGCTTGCTGCATGCTCTGCAAGTTAGTGGTCATTTTTGAGGAAATTGTCCATCCCGCCGCATCATCGGTTGCCGAGTTAATTTTTATACCAGTGGACAATCTGTGCATCGCTTCATGAGTAAATCGCTCATTCTTTATCACTGATAAACCAGCTGCCTGCGCTGCCATATTGGTATTAATTTTCATCTCAAAACTCCTTCATCCTCTGTAGTTTTGCCGCCGTTATATCAAATTTCGTCACGTTTCAATCAAAGTTTAGCCATGTGGCAAATTCTTGCCGGAAAAAATATCGAAATTTAAAGTATGCTAAGTTAAACCAAGGATAGTGATTCCTCTCAATACTTTAAATCCATGTAAATCAACGGATTCAAACAATTCCCTGCAGAGATAAAGAAACTATATTAAGTCATAATTGTAAGCGTATTTACAAAACGGAGTGCGTTTTCCCTTTCAACTAAAGCCAAAGTGGCATTAATCTTACTATAAGTTCATCTTTCGCTGATGCAATTACAACCATAAAATTTTTCAAATTAGCAAAAGATCATTAACAGAATATTATCGACAGAAATATTTCTGTTTTATTGCAACTTATCGCTAAAGATTCATGAAGTTAGATCGATTATATTGATATAGGGCAAAAAGTTTTACGTAGGTCGTACTGTATTAAAGAACACTTGGATTATTGCTGGAATTGAAACAAGATTTCGGATTCCAAAACGATTGGATCCGGTCTTCTCAAACTTGAGTGATTTACATGACAACGATAAAGGCATTCAGCGAACTACGAAACATGAATGATCGTTTCGAAAAGATGCTGAGTGAGGCCACACAGGCCGGATTCTTTATCGAAAGCATGGTAGCCACAGATTTCTCTGCCTTTCTTCGACTAAACTTCGAAGAAAATCTATCCATGAGCCTCCGAGTTTACATCCGCGAAAACCATAAAGACGCCATCTACCTAACGTATTGGGATCATCAACTTAGAGAAATTACAACCATGGATACAGAGATTGGGTGGCTAAGCGTTCACGTAGATGCTATCAAGGTTTTCATGCTTAAACATAAGCGAAGGGCCTAGCGGGATCTCTCTGGGGTCAGTCAGGCGATCAAGTCATCCCTGAAAACGACGAGGCCTTGTTGCATCGAACACACACTAATTCTCTCGCAGGGTACGAAAGATTGTCTGTCGCACAAAAGTGACACACCCAACTGATCTTTGCTTTGGAAACTTGGGTAACAGAGCCGTCCTCTTCGTCAACGGGTGCGGACACCCCCTCAATCAAACCAAGACCATCATCAAGAGCACCGTCTGCAGCGTTGCTGGCGCCATTAGATGCTTTTGTATGGTAAGAAGGAAGTTTTTTGGTTTCTGTACTCTTCTGTTGATCAACGCTATCTTTGTCAGACTCAACCGGCTCCAGATCGGAAGATGGGATATCATCATACGATCGAGCAGTTGGGTAAAGCCGATTAGCTTTTTTGGATAACTCATGATAATCGTGGGCATAGCTTTTAGATGCGAAATGCCAATAAATAAATGGCGGAATAGCAGCAAGGAACCATTTTATCGCACTATTATCCTTAAAATATTCATCCATCTCAGGAAAAAGTATAAAGGCAACCAAACCTAGGAAGATCGTTACGTAAAAACTTGGCTTATCTAACCAGATACCCTCAGTTTCAATGTACTGCTCACGTGTCTTTTTCTGCTTCTCATTATGATCCTCAAGAATTCTTTTTTGCTTACGTTTGTCCTGTTCACGCTCAATCTCTTCGTCATCTTTAAAATAGACTTCCTCACTTATAATATGAGCGGCCTCCCGAATAACGAAGATCGCTTTGGCAACAGGGCATTCAAAGAAATCACGCTCTGTATTCAATCGATGTTCCTTCAGAGACTCATGCACCTGCTTTTCTATTTCTTCATAGTTATCGACGAGCGCTCTATAGGCAAGTCTGAAAGGTGCAGGAACACCAGCCGAGTAAAGGTCTTTAGCATGTTGGCGAAGATCATTAGTCCGGCCGATCTTAATTACACCGGGTCTAAGATCTTCATTCCACATAACATAAAGCAAACCTTCCATTTTAATCTACCAATGCAATGAATTAAGTGAACCCAGCAATGCCAATATAAGCTTAAAAACCAGAGGATCACCACTTTTTCTTGCCTGTTATAAGCTGTGTCTGCATAGTGTATAACGCCAGAGTGCAAAAATATATGTGCCCAAATACTTTACTAATCTGGGTCAAAAACGGACCGCGATCAAAATGATCGCCTAAAATATTAACATCAAAGTGGAAGTGGTTAACGAATTACTAAACAATGATTTTAGTGAATAGTTAGCTATACTTCTCAAACCGACAAAGCTTATATACATGGATAGAAGGAGAAGAAACTATGCGTATCGAAGTTGCCAAAAGTAATCAAGATGGTAATTTGATGGCAGGACCAGGTGATATTTACGCACCAGAAATTTCATCAGCAGGCAATGAGTTCGCATCTGCCATATACAGGCATAGCCGTTTACCGCTTAGAACCTTTGAAGCGGCGCGCATGGCAACAGCAATAATAAATGGTTGTCTAATTTGTAAGAACTGGCGAGCGCATCGAGATGTTCCGAAGCTCGGAATAGAAAAAGGTGTCATTGATAATGGGGAGATTCCAGATGAAGACTTTTATCAAGCACTGCTCAACAATGACCTCTCTACTCTTGATATAAAGGAACGGTTAGCTGTTGAGTTTGCTCGTCTCATGGGCACAGCACCACAAGAGCTTTCCGCCAATGATGACTTCTGGAGCGAGCTAAAATCATCCTTCACAGATGCAGAAATTACAGATCTTACCTACAGCGTGGCAGGTTGGATGGGAATGGGGCGCGTTTTTCATGTGCTTGGTATGGACCAGAATTGCTCTATATAGGGTTTTAAATAATTTGATATTTCTCACTGATTTTTAAGAAAACAATCGAATTCCTGCAGCAATATACATGCTGTATTTAAATAAATAATATATATATCAATATTATATAGAATTTATCTTAGGTTAATTGTCATATTAATTTTCAAAAGTGGCAGACAATTGCCGCCACTCAAGCCCATTTGCATAACGCCGATCTGACGTTCGATGAAGACCTGTTTATTGGAGAACTTCGTTAGTGAAGATTAACAGCAACATTGGGGCCCTTACCGCAGCAAAT
>MDTD01164575.1_pt1 | contig 27382 bp, 26 predicted proteins | sample 811221 | NCBI WGS metagenome assembly MDTD01 (sample SAMN05326646, study PRJNA326480) | marine metagenome | isolation source: seawater | place: Pacific Ocean: South West | collected 2011 | reverse complement strand
AGCATCAGCTATATTCCATCCACCTTCATTAACAATTCTATGTTGATTATGATAATCTCTTACCATTGAAACAATCATCATAACGATATGTTCAGCCACAGATCTTGAATTGCAATAAGTTACTTCCACTACATCAATTTTATTATCCATTGCAGCTTGTAAATCAACGTGATCTGATCCAATACCTGCTGTTATTGCCATCTTAAGATTTTTCGCTTTTTCAATTCTTTCTTTTGTTAAGTAATAGGGAAAAAAGGGTTGTGAAATTACAATATCAGCATCAACAATATGTTTGTCAGCCTCACATCCATCCCCGTCTTTACTATTAGTAACTATTAACTCATGACCATTACTTTCAAGAAATTTTCTTAGTCCTAATTCACCTGATACACAACCCAGTAATTGTCCTGGAGTATAGTCTCTACCTTTAGGTGAAGGTAAAGTCATTCCATCTGGATATTTTTCTATTTTTGGTAATTCAGATAGTGCATATGATTTTGGCATCCCACCTTTCGGATCATCATATAATACGCATAATATTTTCATTTGTTCTCCTGTGTAATATAATATTTATTTAGAATATCTAACATTATTTTTAGGACTCTAGCAAACAAATTATTTGTGGTTTGGGTAAGACTTTTTTAAAATAAATCTATTAATAATTAATGCAGAAATAATAATTATAATTGACCCAGTTATAACTGGGCTCAATAAGTAATCAAAAGATGCGCTTCCAATAATAACAATAATAGGGTTACCTCCAGCTGGGGGGTGAGTTACATTTAATAAAATCATTAAGCCGACACCAAAACCTACTGCTATAGGTATAGTCACAAAAACTGGCAATGGCAATAAATGTAACACTATTAAACCTACAAGTGCCGTTACTAAATGTCCAAAAAAAACATTTTTTGGCTGAGCGAATGGGCTTTCTGGATAACCATAAAGTAAAACCATTGAAGAACCAAAAGAGGCTAATAAAAATATACCAAACTCAGTTTTGTATGTTAAAAATGTAAGTATTCCTATTGTTAAAATAGAAAATAAGCCCGCTAGAAAAGAGTTTTTAATATTACCCATTAAAGTTAATTTCATACTATTTTTTTAAGTGTTTTAAAAGGTAATAATATGCAATTTTTTTTTGAAATATTTTTCTTGTTGAGTAATTTTTTTAAAAAAGGCCACTTTTTATTAATTATTTCTAGATTCCCTTCAAAGTAGGATTTTACATCATCACATAATTCATTAATCTTATTTTTTTTATTATTAATTGAAAATTTTGAAAGTAGACTAACAGAAGCTTGGCAATAAATACATGAATGACCCTGATATCCAAAATCAATAATTTTATCATCTTTAATTAATAATTTAATTTGGATTTCATCTCCACATATTGAATTTTTAAGTTTTGAATAACTTGTATAATTTCTCAAATTTCGATTATTTTGAGTATCTGATGCTATATTTAGTATTTCTAAATCCATTTAACTTTCTGATCTAGCTTATATAATAGTAAAATGAAATCTTATAGCCAAGCATTAAAAATACTTAAAAATAACAAATTAATATTTGATAATGAGTATATAAAAAGCTCAAAAAGCTTAAATAGAATATGTGCAGCCAATATTTACTCAAACATATATTACCCATCAGCAAATAATTCAGCATTTGATGGTTTTGCTATCAATTCGAGAGATACAATTAATTTAAATTTAAAAAAATTAAGATTATTCAAAATATTAGGGACAATATCAGCAGGGAGTAAACCAAAAAATCAAAAAGTGAAAAAATTTGAAGTTTATGAAATTATGACAGGAGGACTATTACCCAAGGGTTTTGATGCAATTATACCAAAAGAACAGATAACTTATTATCCAAATAAAAAAAAGGCTAAGTATATTTCTATAAATCAAAAGATAAAAAAATATGAAAATGTAAGACTGAAGGGTTCTGATTATAAAAAGAACGAATTATTAATAAAAAAAGGTACTATTTTAAAATCAAACCATATTTTAGCTTTAAAAACATTAGGAGTAAAATATATTAAAGTAAAAAAAATACCGAATATATTATTTTTTTCAACTGGTAACGAAATAAGCAATAAAGATAAAATTCAAAATTGGCAGGTTAGAAATTCAAATTCTCATTATATAGAATCTGTTAATCAAAATCTTTTTTTTAATTTTTATAACGGTGGTATTTTGAGAGATAAAGATGAAAATATCTTTAAGAAAAAAATCAAAAAATTTCTTAATTCGAAAAATGATATTATAATTACATCAGGTGCAGTATCGGCTGGAAAATTTGATTTTGTACCTAGCATTATTAAAAAATTTAGGTTGTCAGCTTATTTTAAAAATATTGCAATACGTCCAGGTAAACCAATCTTATTTGCTAAGATTAAAGGAAAGCAAAAAGCAATTTTTGGTTTACCCGGAAACCCCATTTCATCAGTGGCTTGTCTTAGGTTTTTTGTCTATCCTTATTTACAGGAATCTTTAAAAGTTGAAAAAGAGAAACCTCTAAAAGCAATTTTGAAAAATAGTTTCACTAAAAAATCTAATTTTACAAGATTTGTAAGAGGCAGAATTAATACAACTAAAAATGGTAAATTAGAAGTTGAAATTTTTAGTTATCAAGAATCATTTAGAGTTAAACCTTTTTTAAAATCAAATATATGGACTGTGTTACCATCCAATAAAGCGATATTTAAAAAAAATGAAATCGTTGATTGTTTTTTTCCAAATCACCCTAATAAAATTTTTTTATAATTCATCTCATTTTTGTTGTAGTTCAAAGCGTTTACAATTAAATATTCATTATGATAGAGCTAAAAAATGAAAAAATTGCTATACCTGTAGTTTTGTTTGCTGGCATTCTTTGGTCATTTGGTCCTCTTGTTGTGAGATATATGGATGATCCTCATATGGTACCATGGCAATATGTTTTTGGTCGAGGCCTAACAATATTTATTATTTTAAATCTTTACCTTTATTTTGAAGAAGGAATAAATTTTTATAAAAATTATAAAAAGATAGGAAGATCCGGAATAATAGGTGGATGTGGACTAGGTGTAGCAATGATTTCATTTATTTATTCAATTACAAATACAAGCGCTGCTATAACTTTGTTATGCTTGGCTGCAATGCCTTTTTTTACTGCAATTCTTGCATATCTGTTCTTAAAAGAAAAAATTTCATTGAATGTATGGGTTTCAATATTCCTAGCAACTATTGGGATCATAATTATGGCTTCAGGAAGTACTGAAAAAAATTCTTTAATAGGATTTCTATTTGGAATTACATCTTCAATAGGTTTTTCAATTTTTTCTGTTACTTTAAGATGGAGAAAAGAAACTCCAAAGTTTACGACTGTTGCAGTGGCTGGTTTATTTTGTTTCGTACTTGCTGGACTTATGATTTTAATTACTCAGAAACCTTTTTTTTCTACAAGTTATAATAGTTCAATGTTTTCATTACATGGAATTTTAGTTTGTCTTGGTTTAATATTATATTCAATAGGTTCTAAAGCAATTCCAGCAGCTGAGTTAACCTTACTGTCTCTAACAGAGGTTATTGGCGGAATTTTTTGGGTTTGGTTACCTTTATTTGGTATAAACGAGGTTCCTTCCACATATACTATTGTTGGAGGCTTTTTTCTTTTTGTTTCTATTATTTATTATAGTCTTATTATGCGATGGAATAAAAGATTTATCGCACTTAATTAAAAATTCATTTATGGAAAGACCTGATTTTTTCAAACTAAAAAATGGAGAAAAAGTAAAACTACCTTTCTCTAAAACTGAATATAATCAAAGGTTAAAACAGCTTCGTATAACTATGGATCAAAATAATTTAGATATGATAATTCTAACGTCTATGCATAATGTAGCCTATTATACAGGTTTTATTTATTGTTCTTTTGGTAGACCATATGGATGTGTAATTACAAAGGATAAGATTTCAACTATATCAGCAAATATTGATGCTAGCCAACCTTGGAGAAGATCTCATTGCGATAATATAATTTACACTGATTGGAGGAGAGATAATTTTTTTAAAGCTATTGCTTCATTAGTAGGCACAAAGAAACCTCCAAAGTATATTGGTATTGAATATGATCACGTAACTTTAGAGATCAGAGAAAAAATTGAATCAATTTTTACTTTTTCTATTTTTAAAGATATTTCAAAAGAATTAATGCAACTAAGAATGATAAAGTCCAATGAGGAAATAGAAATAATTAAAAATGGAGCAAGAATTGCAGATTTAGGTGGTCAGGAAATGATAAAAAATATTAAAGAAGGAAATACAGAACTAGAAATAGCTATTGCGGGACGTAACCGAATGGAAAGAGAAATTGCAATAACATATCCGGATGCAGAATATATGGATACATGGGTTTGGTTTCAGTCAGGAATTAATACTGATGGTGCTCATAACCCAAAAACAAATAGAAAACTTAAAAATGGAGATATTTTATCTTTAAATTCTTTTCCAATGATTTCAGGATATTATACTGCATTAGAGAGAACTTTATTTTTAGATTATGTTGATGATGCCTCACTTAAAGTCTGGGAGGCTAATGTTAAAGTTCATAAACGAGGACTAGAATTAATTAAACCAGGTATTAAATGTTCTGATATCTGTCATGAGTTGAATGAATTATTTGCAGAGCTTGGTTACCTTCAGTATAGAACATTTGGATATGGTCATTCATTTGGAATGTTATCTCATTTTTATGGTAGAGAGTCAGGTTTGGAGTTAAGAGAAGATATTAATACAATACTTGAAGAAAATATGGTGGTCTCAATGGAACCTATGATTATGATACCAGAAAATAATCCAGGTGCAGGCGGATATAGAGAACACGATATTTTGGTAATTGGGAGAGAAGGCGCAGAAAATTTAACAAAATTCCCTTTTGGTCCTGAACAAAACATAATAAAGAATTAAATTTATGAGTAATCCTAAAATCATTGTTAATAGTTGGAATGAGTGGGATCCTTTAAAACATGTAATTGTAGGAAGAGCTGATGGAACTTGTATACCTGCTCCAGAACCAGCATTAGACGCTAAAGTTCCAGAAGATTCAGATATGAGAGGTCAATTTGGTCCAAGAACTAAAGATACGGTCGACAAAGCAAATCAACTTTTAGATGAATTCTCTAACATGTTAATTAAACGTGGGATAAAAGTAGATAGACCAATACCTATAAATTTTAATCAAAAAACTTCAACACCTGATTGGAAAGCTGAAACAATGTTTGGTTGTATGCCACCAAGAGATGTACTTCTTACTGTTGGCAATGAAATTTTAGAGGCAACGATGAGCTATCGATGTAGATGGTTTGAATATCTTTGTTATAGACCATTGTTAAAAGAGTACTACAATTCTGATCCAAATATGAGACATGAGGCAGCTCCAAAGCCAAGGCTTACTGACTCAGATTATAGAAAAGATTACCTATCAGATAAAATTGGTATTCAGAAGAGATTAAAGTGGACTGAGGAAAAGTTTTTCGTAACTACTGAGGAAGAACCATTATTTGATGCAGCTGATGTGTTAAGATTTGGTAAAGATTTGGTGATACAGCATGGTTTTACAACAAATTTAAAAGGAATTGATTGGCTTAAAAGACATTATAAAGATCATCGAATTCATGCAGTAAACTTTCCAGGTGATCCGTATCCAATACATATTGATGCAACTTTTACTCCTATTAAAGAAGGATTAATAATAAACAATCCTCAAAGAAGACTACCAAAAGAACAAAGAAAGTTATTTGAAAATAATGGTTGGGAAATAATTGATGCTGCACAACCAGCTCATAATGAACCACCTGCACTTTGTTATTCATCAGTTTGGTTGTCAATGAATGTATTAGTCCTAGATCCCAAAACGGTTTGTGTGGAAAAAAGTGAAATATATCAAGCAGAACAATTAGACAAACTCGGAATGGAAGTGATTCCAGTTGATTTGAGAGATGCATATGCATTTGGCGGAGGACTTCATTGCTGTACTGCTGATGTTTACAGAGAAGGTAGATTAAAGGATTATTTTCCAAAACAATAAATTAAATGTTTTTATGGTCAAATTTAATAAATTAATAATTGCTTGTGATGGAGAGTCAGCAAGTGGAAAAAGTACTGCAGCAAAGCTTGTTTCAAAAAAATATAAGCTTTTATTAATTAACTCAGGTTTGTTATACCGTTATTGTAGTAAGCTTATTATTAATGATAAACCAAAAAATGTGCTATCATATTTAAAAAATAAATTTAAAAAAGTATCTTACAAAAGAATTTCAAATCTTAAACTTCATAGTGAGGAAATAAGTAATCATGTTGCAATTATTGCGAAAAATAAAAAAATTAGAAAAATTGTAAATAATTACCAACTTAAAATAATAAAAAAGAATAAAAAAATTTGTGTCGAAGGTAGAGATATAGCAAGTAAAATTCTTTTAAAAAAACCAAAATATGATTTAGCTTTTTATTTTAAATGTAATTATAAAACAGCTAGTTATAGAAGATGGCTTGATATTAATAAAAAAGTTTCATTAGCAGATGTAAAAAAATCTCTTAGAAAGAGAACAATGATGGATAAAAAGAGAAAAAATAGCCCATTAATTAAGGTTAAAGATGCAATCTTAATAAGGACAGACAGATTATCAAAAAAGCAGGTTCTATCAAAAATGTCTCAATACATTGATAAATTTATAATAAAAAATTAAATAATTAATTCTTCATTTTTTCATCAACATCAAAACGCTCTAATTCAAGGGTTAGGTTATCTGAGTCGGTTGGGCTTGTTTCTAAAACTTCATTTTTGTTTAATTCTTTTTGTCTTAATCTGAGATCTTTACGTTTTTCCTCTAATTCTTTTCTTTTTTGTTCTCTATCAAATTTTTCTTCCCACTCTTTAAATTTAATATATTCCTGCTGTTTTTTTCTTTCTTCCTCTTCTTTTAATATTTTAAGTTCTTTATTTTTTCGTCTTTGTTCTTTTAATTCTTTTTGTTTTTGTTCTTCCTCTCTTGCCTTTAAATCTATATCTTTTCTATTTTGATGTTCTTCTTTTAGTTTTAATTCTCTCTCTTTATTTCCAAGTTCTTTAGCAATTAACACTAAGTGCTCATCTTTTTTGCTTAATCTATCATTTTCAATCTTTTGATTTTCATCTTTATTTTTTATTTCTTTCTCTTTTGTTTTTAGCTCTTCCTCAATAAACTTTAATTTGTTACTTTCTTTAATAAGTCTTTCTTCCCAGTTTTTAAGTTCTTTTCTATCTTTTAAAATCTGATTTTTTTCCTCAAGTTTTTGAAATTTTAATATTCTAATTTTCTCTAACTCTTTATTCTTTTTATAATTTGTTAGAGCATTTGTTATAGATTTTGTTGTTAGTGAAGCAATTTCTGAAAGCTTACTATTATTTTTTCGAATTTTTTTTTTTATTTTTTTTCTTTTTGCCATTTTTTTAAAACTGCATTTCACTAAATAAAAAATTTTTTTTCAATAAAAAATTTTTAAATTAATTAAAAAACTGACTAAATTGGGTACAACCTGAAATAGATTCTAAATAATAAAATTAATAAATTTCTTTGTCTTCTGGACTTTTTTCTGGCTCTGTACGTGGTTCGGCAATTGGCTCTGTCGTAGGATTTAATTCAATACCCGCTGGTGTAATTGTTTGAGGCATGGCAACAAATTGAGAGTCAGGATTATCAACTGTTTTTCTTATTTTCATTCTATAGATTCCAAAAAACCCAATAATTGCATGAAAGAAAAATAGAAAAATAAAAAAACCGTTAGATCCAACTATGTCCATAAAAATTGAGCATAAAAAAGGACCACTCATGGCACCTAATCCAAAAACAAATTGCAAACCTGCTCCAGCAGCAACAAATTTTTCTTTTGGAATATAATCGTTTGTATGAGCTAGAATTTGAGAAAACATTGGCAGACTACAAAAAGAAAAAAGTATCAAAAATATATAAAACCAAGTTTTACTTGTTGCTAGTCCATCAGGTAAATACATTTGTCTAGAAACTAAAATAGCAAGAATAGAAAATAATGATGCACCAAATGTAGACACTACTATCACTTTTCTTCTGTCATACATATCTGATATTCTACCAACAGGAAATTGTGAAATAGCTCCAGATATTGCGAGTAAAAATGTGACAATTGAAATTTCAAGAATAGTAAAATTCATTGAAGTTGCATATACTGCTAATAAAGTAAATAAAGCAGCTTGAATTGTTCCATAAAAAAATGAACTAACCACTCCAAATGGAGAAACATCATAAAGATCTTTTAGTGACATAGCTTTAATTCTTTTAAAAGTAGGTGGTTTTTTTTTAGTTAACAAAATTGGTATCAAAGCTGCAGATGTAATAACTGAAACTAAAATAAAAGGTTGAAAATTTTCAGGACTACTAAAATTAAGTAAAAACATCCCTATTCCCATAGATCCATAAAGGATAACCATATATATTGAAAGAACACTTCCTCTGTTTTTATTGGTAGATCTATCATTTAACCAACTTTCGGCTACTGTGTAAATACAAACCATGCTTATTCCAGTTAACACTCTCAATATAAACCAAACGAAAGGATTTATAAAAATTGAATGAACCAATATAACCAATGACGCTAGTGATGCAAAAGCAGCAAAAACTCTGATATGACCAACTCTAGAAACAATATTAGGGATTGTTGCCGCACCAATAAAGTACCCAACGAAATATCCTGACATCATAAAACCAGTAGCTGTTAAGCTGAATTCTTCTTGAACAGCTCTAACACCAAGAAGAGAGCCTTGAAAGCCATAAGCCATCATAAGGAAACCCATACCTAAAAATAGTGCCCAAGAATTTTTTAAAACTTTATCCATAAATTTAATTAGCTATTCGCCATGTATAATTAAATCAAGTCTTAATTGTGACAAGCTTAAGAATTTTTAAGCTTTAAAAAGGAGTGGATTGCGATTGTAGTTATTATAATTAATCCACCTTGAAGAGTTTCAATAGTGGGTTGTTCCTTGATGATAAGCCAAACCCAAATAGGTCCAATAATTGTCTCTAAAAGAAAAAATAAATTAACCTCGGCAGCAGGAATAAATCTAGGTGCTATAGTCACTAAAACAAAAGGTATTGCCACACAAAGAATACACATCATTGGAACAATGATTAAATCACTATCTTTAAGTATAAAACTTTCAATAAAAAATAATGCAAACATTGCAACAAATAATTTTCCAACTACAGCAGCGGGAACTAAATTTTTAGATTTTGCCGATCTTATTGTAACAGCCCCTACAGCTAAACCAATAGCAGTTATAAAACCTAAAATATCACCATAAAAATTTCCCAATTTTATAGAGTCGAAAAAAATATAAATTATTGAAAAAAAAGTAATAATAATTGAAATCAATGTTTTTTTATCTGGTGGTTCTTTTAGAAATATTGCCCCAAGTATAGCTGACAGCATCGGTGCAGTAGCAATCATTACTAAAGTATTTGCTACATTAGTATTTTGAATTGAAACAACAAATGTAATATTAGTTATACTAAATGTACTTACATAAATGAGCCCATGATAACCACTTGAAAGAAGTATCTTAAAAAAATTTAATTTATATATAATAAGCATTCCTAAAAAAACTGTAAAAAAGGGAATTACTCCTCTATAAAAAACTAAACCCCATGTATCAATATTTGAAAGTCTAATAAATAATGAATCCGGTGTAATAAACATAACAGCAATAAAGGCAAGCAAAGAACCTTTTTTTTGATCACTTAAATTTTTCATGCTTTAAGTTCTCAAATTTAAAGTAAAGAATATGGTTTTCTTGAGAAAATTTTTTCAACAAGTGGTTTAAAAAAATCTAAAGGATAAGATTTGTAATTTGGATCAAAGGAATTTTGATCATACTTCTCACAGAAATCTATAGTATCTTGATAATATTTATGATTTTTATATTTGTCTCTCTTATTTCTGTCTCCACCCAAATGATGAGCATAATAATACATCTGGAATTCACCATGTTTTTCAATTATCCAATGGGTTCTTTCAGAGACATAAGGTTTAAGAATGGCAGCTGCATATTCTGAATGATTCATTGGAGCTAATTCATCTCCAATGTCATGAAGTAAAGCTGCCACAATCATTTCATCACTTTCATTATTTTTGTAAGCCCTAGTTGCACTTTGAAGCGAATGCTCTAATCTTGAGATTTGATAACCCTCAAGAGTTTCAGTGAGCCCAGACATAAATTTTAATAACCTATGTGCAGTTTTGCTTGCAAAATCTTTTTCATGTTTATCTAGAAAAAGATAATCTTCTTTTGTTCCTTTTTTCATTTCTGTAAAACTTACTTTTTTCATTTATTAATTATTTGATGCAGTACTTAGCAAAGATAATTGGGTTACTTTATTGTTTTCAAGTTCATCGATTGGTTTAACTGGATAGTCTCCAGTAAAATAATGATCCGTAAGTTGAGGATAGTTATCATTTCTTTTGTCAAAACCTATCGCCTTATACATACCATCGATTGATAAAAATCTTAAAGATTTTGCTCCGATGTATTCACATATTTCATTATTAGTTTTATTAGCCGCAAGCAATTCTTCCTTTGTAGGAGTATCAACACCATAAAAATCAGGGTATTTTATTTCTGGACAAGCAATTTTTACATGTACCTCTTTTGCTCCTGCATCATAAAGCATTTTTACAATTTTATGAGATGTGGTTCCTCTCACTAAAGAGTCGTCAATAAGAATTATTTTTTTATCTCTGATAGTAGATTTATTAGCATTTAACTTTAATTTTACTCCTAAACTTCTAATTTTTTGACTTGGTTCAATAAATGTTCTTCCTACATAATGATTCCTTATTAGACCTAATTCAAAATTTTTACCTAGATGTTGTGCAAAACCAATAGCCGCTGCGTTACCAGAGTCTGGCACTGGTACAATAATATCAGAGTCAATATCATTTTCTTTAGCTAACTCCACACCAAGATTTTTTCTATGTTCATAAGCTGTTTTTTTGTCTAATATACTGTCTGGTCTTGCAAAATATATATATTCAAACACACATGGTCTTACTTTTTTTTGAGGAAAAGGTTTAATACTTTCTAATTTATCATTTTGAATTAAAACAATCTCTCCATTTTCTACTTCTCTGATAAACTTTGCCCCAATAATATCGAGAGCACACGTCTCTGATGCTAATACATAACTGTTCTTCAATTTTCCAATAACCAAAGGTCTAATTCCAAATGGATCTCTGACACCAATTAACGAAGTTTGGGTGAGCATTACCAATGCATAGCCTCCTTGTATTTGAAATATTGCATCAATAATTTTATCAATTTTTTTATCTCTTTTTGATTTTGCAATTAATTGTACAATTGTTTCAGTGTCTGAGGTAGTATAGAAAATAGCTCCTTCTTGAACTAACTTATTTCTTAAAGAAATTGAATTAGTTAAATTTCCATTATGGGCTACCCCAATACCTCCCGCGTTTGTGTCAGCAAAGAATGGCTGGATATTTCTTAAAGTATTTTCTCCAGTAGTACTATATCGATTATGTCCAATAGCAAAATCACCTTGAAGTTTTTTAAGTACTTTTTCTTTATTAAAATTATCCCCAACTAAACCAAATCTTTTTTCTGAAAAGTATTGTTTTCCATTAAATGTAACTATACCACAACCTTCTTGACCTCGATGTTGAAGAGCATGCAGTCCAAGTGCAGTCAATGCAGATGCATCTTTTGCATTACTTATTCCAAATACCCCACATTCTTCCTTTAATTTTGGGTTAAAGCTCTTCAATTTTTTCTTTTGATTCTTGATAAGTTTTTTCATTAGGAAATTCATTCAGTAAATAATTACTACCTTTTTTCAAATATGGGAAGATGAATGATTTATCTAAATTAATCGGCCATTTATCTTGATTATATACAATATGAACCCCTGAAAATAAACAAACTGAGATTATATATGCTCTTAAAAAACCAAAAAAGAATCCAAATATAGTATCTAAACTTCCAATACCAGTATAACTAACAGCTTTACTGATACCTTTGCTTATCATAAGAACTAAAAATACAACTATAACAAATATTGAAACACCTAATCCAATATCAAGAACATATTCATTATTAATAATATCTTTAAAATAGGGTTTTATTCTAGGAAAAATTATAAGAGTAATTACGTAAGCAAGAACCCATTTTGCCATTGACAAAATACTTAAAACAAATCCTTTTCGATAGCATGTTATTAATGATGAAATAGAAATAAGCAGGTAAAAAATATCAATTAAAGATGTGGCTTTATAAAAATCTTTAAGGATTTCAAGCATTTATTATCTGTCAAAAGGTTTAATATGTAAAATTAATGACGGAAGCAAGGTTAATACTGAAATCATAGCCAATAACATTGCTATTCCTGTAAAAATTCCAAAATAAATTGTAGGTATAAATTTTGATAGAATTAAAATTGAAAAACCAAAAACGATTGTTATTGAGGTATTTAAAATTGCTACACCAACAGTTGAATGACAGGTTTTAATTGTTAAATCATAATTTCTTGTAATTGGAAATTCTTCCTTAAATCTATATATATAATGAATGCTATTATCTACAGCTATTCCAATAGTGATAGCTGCAATTGTTATTGTCATCATATCTAATGGGATTCCTAAAATTCCTATTAATCCTAGAATAAAAAAAGCAGCTATAAAATTTGGGACAACACCAATTATTGAGAGTTTTATATTCTTAAATAATACAAAAAACATCGAAAAAATTCCAATCATAACTAATCCTAAAGTTAGTATTTGGGATTTAAATAAACTTTGTAAAAGATTATTAAAAAGTATTAATACTCCTGAAAGCCTGAAGCGATCTGGTTCAAGACCTATCTGATTTTCAAGATCATAATTAATTTTTTTTATTAAGTCATTTCTTCGTAAATCTTCTTGAGAATCTATTATTCGTAGACTTATTCTTGCTTCATTATCTTTGATTGATATATACGGATCAATTATTTCAGTTTTAATACTCTTTGGTATTTTACTATATAATACTCCCATTTCTAAAGTTCCAAGTGGTTTATTATTATTTAGCTGAGTTGCAACTTCAATAATTGATGAGAAAGATAAAACTTTTCCAATTTGAGGTAGCCCATCTAAATATGTATGAACATTTTTAATTGTATCAATCTTATCTTTCGTAAACCAATATTTTTCATTATCTTGATTATCTTGATCTCCCCAGTCATCAAAGCCATCTTCATCAAAAGTTTCATCTTTTTTTGATTCAGGAAATTTTAAAATGATGTCCAATGGAGTTGTTCCTCCTAATTTTTCATCAATAAGTTTCATACCTTTATAAATTTCTGTTTTTTTACTAAAATAATTAATAAAACTATTTTCGACCTCTAATTTACTAATTCCAAATATACTTAATCCGACTAAGATAAAAGATAACAAAAATATTAATTTTTTATAATGAATTGATAAGTTTCCTAAAAAAGATGTAAATTTTGATATTTCTTCTTTCTCTATTTCTATTGCGTTCGTGCTTACAAAATTTAATAAAGTTGGAAGTAGGGTAAAAGTAATTATAAATGAGGTAATCAATCCAAGTGTCATCATCCAACCAAAATCAATTATGGGTTTTATTTCACTAAAAATTAAAGATAGAAAAGCAATGATTGTAGTTAAAACAGTATAAAGTATCGGCCAAAACATTTTCTGTGTTGTCAAAAATAAAATTTCTAAATTATTTTTCGAGTGATATTTTTTTTTTAGTTGTAAAAATCTTGTACTCATATGTATATTCATTGCCATTGTTAGAATTAACATTAGAGCAATAAAATTAGATGAGATTACTGTAACTTTCCAGCCAAGTAATCCTAAAAGACCCATCATTATAATTACTGAAAAAAAACAACTACTTATTGGTACAATAATCCAAATTAATTTTCTAAAAACAAACCAAAGAGTTAAAATAATGAACAACAAAACTCCTAAACCAAAAACAACAATATCACTTTTAATAAATGTCATCATATCGTCGGCAATCATTGGGATACCACCTAAATGAATTTTACCAATATTCTCATAACTTTGAATAACTTCCCTTATTTCCAAAATATTTTTATGGTTTTGCTTTTTTATTTGATCACGATATTTATTTATTTCAGATTTTGATTTTTCATCTTCTCTTTCTAAAGATTCATTTTTTTTGATGTTAACTATAATACCACTTGTTTTACCATCTTCACTTATTACAAAATTTCTAAATACTGGACTATCTAGTATTTCCTTAAATCCTCTTTCACGATCAACATCCTCATCTTTAAGTGTCTTAAAATTATTTAATCTTTCTTGAATAGGAGCATCAGAATTATTTAGTAAAGGCACATCTAATAAAGTAATTACACTGTGAACCCAATCTAGACTTTGTATCTTATATTTAAGACTTAAAAGGTTATTTATAGAAGTATCAGTGAACAAACCTTCATTTGGAGTGTAGGTAAGTATTAAAAATTCTTTAGATCCATAACGTTTAGATACGTCTTTCATATATTTGAGATCAGGGTCACCATCAATTAATAATGTTTCAGATGAGGCATCTAATCTAAAATCTTTTGAAAAATACCCAAAATTTAATAATGAAATTAATAACAAAATAAAAATTATCTTTGGATTTTTAAGTATTATATTTTGGTAAAAACGAGCAAACATTTACTCTTTTATATTGGAAATTAATTAATTTGAGTATCTTTAAATTTTGTAAATCTTTCTTCAAACTCAAGAGTTACCTTGCCTATTGGACCGTGCCTTTGTTTTCCAATTATAATTTCAGCTAAATGAGCAACCTCATTCATCTTTGCTTGCCATTCTGCATGTTCTACTGTTGCCTCTCGAGGCTCTTTTCTTTGAAGATAATAACCTTCTCTATACACAAACATCACAACATCTGCATCTTGTTCTATTGATCCAGACTCCCTCAAATCTGCCAATTGAGGTTTGTGATCATCTCTTTGTTCTACTTGTCTAGATAATTGAGATAAAGCAACAACTGGAACACCAAGCTCTTTTGCGATAGCTTTCAATCCTTGGGTAATTTGTGAAATTTCTTGGACCCTTCCATCTTTATTTAAGCTTGTTCCTTTCATTAGTTGAATATAATCTACCACTATCATCTCTAAACCATGAAGTCTTTTTATTCTTCTAGCTCTATTGCTCATAGCAGCAATACTTATAGCAGGTGTTTCGTCAATAAATAAAGGTAGTTCAGATATATTTTTTGAAGTTTCAAGAAATTGATCAAATTGTTCATCAGATATTCTTCCGCGTCTAATATCGTTAGATCCAATTCTTGCTTGCTCAGATAATATTCTTGTCGATAGTTGTTCTGATGACATTTCTAATGAAAAGAATGCAATTGATGATTTCTTAGCTTTATCTTGAATATTTTTAGCTGCGTTAAATGCAATATTAGTTGCCAAAGAAGTTTTACCCATAGAGGGACGACCAGCAATAATAATTAAATCTGATTGATGTAATCCACCCAGTTTGTCATCTAAATCTCTAAGACCTGTTGGAACACCAACAATACCACCTTCATTTTTATATGCTGCAGATGCCATTTCAATAGTTTGTTTCATTGCATCATCAAATTTTACAAGTGAGGAATTAAACGAACCTTTCTCTGCTAAATCAAATAATAATTTTTCTGAATTTTCGATAATATTTTGACCACTCATATCAAGATCATTAATTTTAGCATTGTCAATAGTTTGTTCAGAAATTTTAACTAGCTCTCTTCTCACAAACATATCATAAATTATTTTCGAATATTCAATTGCCTGTCTTATGGATGTAGAAAATTTGGTGACTTTAACTAAGTATTCAGGAACATTTAAATCATCGTTTTCATTTTCAAAATAATTTTTTAAAGTAATGGGATTGGCCAACATTCCTTTATAGATTAAGTTTTCTATAGCATTATATATTTTTTGATGCATTGGATCATAGAAATTTTGACTTGAAATAATTGTACTTATTTCATCAAAAATTTCATTGGTGACTAATATAGATCCTATAACTGATTGTTCTGCTTCAACATTATTGGGAAGCTCTTTAAATTTTTCTTTTACAATTCCTAAAGTATTTTCCATAACTAAATTTATAACAAAGAATATTATTTTGAAAAAAAAAAAGACCTGTGGATGAAATTGTATAATTATTGAATTGTATCTGCTGACTTTACATTAATTGTAATTTCTGCATCAACTTCTGAGTGTAAAAAAATTTTCACTTTAAATTTTCCTAAGGCTTTAATTTCATGAACAGGCTGTATCATTGATGGCTTAATATCAATTTTATCAATTTCATTAATTAATTTAGAAATCTCTGTAGGTTTTACTGATCCATAAAGTTCATTATTCTCAGTGCTTAATTTTTTTATTAAATATTCTTTTTTATTAACTTTTTCTGAGATTTTTTTTGCTTCAATTTTTTTTTCATTATCTTTTTTTGAAAGCTCATTCTTTATTTTTTCAACTTCTTTAATATTTTCTTTAGATGCATAAAGAGCTTTTTTATTTGCTATAAGAAAATTTCTAGCATAACCTCTTTTTACATCAATAACTTGACCTATTGATCCTATTCTTTTTACGTTTTCTAATAAAATTACTTTCATTATAATAAAGCTAAATTTCTAGCCCTTTTAATTGATAAAGATAACTCTCTTTGTTTTTTTTGACTTACATTAGTTATTCTAGAGGGTAAAATTTTTCCATTTTCAGAAATATATCTTTTGAGTAATTTTATATTTTTATAATCAATCTTTGGAGCACCCTTAATTGAAAGAGGACAACTTTTCTTAAACTTATACCTATTTGGTTGAAAAATACTTAATTTTGCAAAATTACTTTGTTTTGTCTTTTTATTTCCACTTTGTCTTTTTGGCATATTTAATTATTTGTCTTTTCTGTCTTATCACCTTCGTCTTTTTTTGAAAAATAATTTGTATTAAGATCAAATTTTTTAACTTTTACAGTTAAATATCTTATTAATTTTTTGTCTATTGCTTCATTTTTTTCCAATTCATCAATGATACCACTTTTTCCTTTAATCTTAAAATGAATATAACTTCCTTTTTTATTTTTTTTAATAATATAGGACAGATTTAAAAGTCCCCAATTTTCAGTTTTAACAACTTCACCCTCATTTTTTTCTATAATTTTAGAATACTTTTCAGTTAATTGTTTAAGTTCACTTGGTGAAGTGTCTTGTCTAGCAACAATCGTATGTTCGTATAAATTCATTAAATTCTTTTATAAAACGTGAGGATATACTATTATAAGTATTCAATTACAATAGTAAAATGAACAATAATTAAATAGTTTTTATATGTTTTCAGTAATTTTTCCCGGTCAAGGTTCTCAGATAGTTGGAATGGGGAAAGAGTTCTACGATAAATTCAAAATTGTTAAAGATTTATTCGAAGAAGCTGATGAAGCTCTAGGCACATATTTGTCCAAAATTATTTTAGAAGGTCCAAAAGATCAATTAGATCTTACAATAAATACTCAGCCAGCAATTTTTTTGATCAGCTACTCTATATTTCAAGTATTAAAAAAAGAATTCAATATTGATTTATGTAAAGCAAAATACTTTGCTGGACATTCTTTGGGTGAATATTCAGCAATATCTTGTGCTGGATATTTAAATTTTAAAGATACTATCAAGATTTTAAGAATTAGAGGAGACGCTATGCAGAATTCTGTTCCAAAAGGTGAGGGTGGAATGACAGCAGTGTTAGGATCTTCAATAGAAATAATTGAGGATATTCTAAAGACTAATATCAATGACTTTAATGTTCAAATTGCAAATGACAACTCTGTGGGTCAAATAGTTGTAAGTGGTAAAAATGAGGATTTAGAAAAATTAAGCGTTCTTTTTAAAGAGTTAAAGATTAAGAATGTTAAACTTCCAGTAAGCGCTCCATTTCATTGTTCATTAATGAATAAAGCGACTGAAATTATGAGAGTAGAATTGAATAAATTAAAATTCACAAAAGGTAGTAATACTTTAATTTCAAATGTTACTGCAGATGAAATTTTTAACGCAAATGAATTAAAAGATTTATTGATTAAGCAAATAGAAAATAGAGTTAAATGGAGAGAAAGTGTGTTAAAAATGATTAATAAAGGTGTAAATCATTTTATAGAAATTGGTCCTGGTAAAGTTTTGTCAGGTCTTGTAAAAAGAATTAATAAAGATGTAAAAATAAACTCTGTTAATAACCAACAAGATATAGAAGATATAAAATTATGAATGATATACAGAATAAAAAAATTATTGTAACTGGTGCTTCAGGAGGAATAGGTAATTCTATAGTAGAAAAATTGAGTAATAATGGTGCTAATATTTTAGCATCTGGAACAAAAATAGAAAAACTAGAAGAATTAAAAAATAAATTTAAAAATGTAAAAATTTTAAAATTTGATATTTCACAAAGTGATAAGATAGAGGAGTTTATTGAGAATGCATCTAATGAACTTGGTGGAAATTTAGATTGTGTGATTAATAATGCCGGTATAACTCAAGATAACCTTGCTATAAGAATGACTTTTGAGGAATGGAAGAAAGTAATAGACATTAATCTAACATCAACTTTTCTAATGAGCAAATTTGCCATCAAAAAGATGTTGAAGAATAAGAAAGGAAAAATAATAAATATTACTTCAGTAGTGGGCCATACTGGAAATTTAGGTCAAGCAAATTATACAGCATCAAAAGCAGGAATTGTAGCAATGTCTAAAAGTCTTGCAATTGAGTACGCAAAAAAAAATATAAATATTAATTGTATTTCACCTGGCTTTATAAAAACTGAAATGACAAATAAAATTGATGAAAAATTTAAGGATATTATCATATCAAAAATTCCTTCAGCTAGATTAGGAGAACCTGAAGACATTGCTAATGCTGTCCTTTTTTTAACGTCTAGCTATTCAGATTATATAAACGGTGAAACCTTGCATGTTAATGGAGGTATGTATATGGCTTGACAATCCATTTATTTAAACTAATAACAATTTTATAACAAAAGGATTAATATGTCAGATGATGTTTCAAGCAAGGTAAAAAAAATTGTAGCTGATCACTTAGGAATAGATGAAGCGAAAGTAACGGAGGAATCAAGTTTTATTGATGACTTAGGTGCTGATAGTTTAGACACTGTTGAGTTAGTAATGGCTTTTGAAGAAGAATTTGGTTCAGAAATTTCTGATAGTGAAGCTGAAAAAATTTTGACAGTTGGAGATGCTGTTAAATTTATTGAAGGCAAAGCCAATTAATAATTTTTGAATGCCCACAATTAATGATGGGATAATGGTTATTCTATCCTCTCCATCCGGAGCAGGCAAAACCACACTGGTAAATTTGTTATCAAAAGATAAAAGATTTGAAATATCTATTTCACACACCACAAGGCAGCCAAGAAATAATGAGGTGCCTAATAAAGATTATTATTTTGTTAATGATAAAGAATTTCAAAGATTAATAGATAATAATGAATTTTTAGAGCATGCAAAAGTTTTTAACAATTTATATGGAACCTCTAGCAAATCAGTAATTGAAAAGCTAAAAAAGGGCAAGAACATTTTGTTTGATATAGATTGGCAGGGGGCGGATCAAATAAAAAAAAAGAAATTAAACTTTAAACTAATAACATTTTTTATATTACCTCCAAGCAAAGAAATTTTATTTGAAAGGTTGTCGAATAGAGATATGAAAGATAAATTAATAGTAGAAGAAAGAATGCAACAATTTGAACATGATGTCTTACAATGGATTAATTATGATTATGTTGTTGTTAATGACGATTTGAATAATTGTTATTTGAAGATAAATGATTTAATTGAAGCTGAACTAAATAATCAACCTAAAGATTATAATCTTAAATTTATCAGAGATCATGTAGAAAAGTTAACCTCTTAACGCCTCATATTCAGATACTAACTTATAATAAGTTTCAAAACTCAGGTTTTGTGGTCTTAAATTAAGATTAATTTTAAGTTCAGATAAAATTTTTGAATTTTCTTTAAATAATGCTTTGAAAGGTTTTTTTATCATTTTTCTTTTATGCATAAAAAAATGCCTTGTAATCTTTTCTAAATTTTTAGGATCTTTAAATTTCCAAAAATTTTTTTTTGGTTTAAAAAATAACAAACTACTGTCAATTTTAGGTTTTGGTGAAAAACACGTTGGTTTTATGTCGCAAATTTTTTGAATGTCTAATTTCCAATTGGATATCACTGATAATCTGCCATAATTTTTTGAGTTAAAGTTGGATATAATTCTGTCCGCAACTTCTTTTTGGAACATCAATATCAAGCTACTAAACCAAATTTTTTGGTCATTAATATTTAATATCCATTTACATAATATTTCAGTTGAAATGTTATAAGGTAAATTTCCAAATACTATTAGGGGATCATTGATAATTTCATTTTCATTTATCTTTAAAATATCATTATTGATTATCTCAATCTCTTCCTTAAAGTTTTTTTTAAGAAGAGAAACAAGCTCAAAATCTTTTTCAACAACAATGACTTTTTTGGGTTTTTTTTTAAGGATAGCAGAAGTAAGATTGCCAGTGCCAGGACCAACCTCTAAAATGTTCTTATTTTTAATTTGAGTAATATTTATAATTTTTTCAATAACATTATTGTCAATTAGAAAATTTTGACCAAGACTTTTTTTTGCTCTAATCACTTCGAGTCTAGAAAATTTAATGCCTTAATAAGACTTAATGCTGATGACTTATTTTTTCCGATCATTTTTTCGTTAGGGCCATGGTCAGGAGAAATTCTTAAAAAAGGTAAACCCATGGTTATATTTATCGCATCATACTCAAATAAAGTTTTTATGGGTGTAAGAACTTGATCATGGTACATACCTAATATTACGTCATATTTTTTTCGATTATCTTTTAAAAATAAAGTATCAGTTGGAAAGGGACCTGCAATTTTAAATCTTTTTTTTAATATTTTTATAGACGGTGCAATAATTTTATCATCTTCATTAAAATTTAATATGCTCTCACAATGAGGATTTAATCCTGTGACAGCAATTTTTGGTTTAAATCCAAAATTTTTAAGATAAAAATCATCTAAAATCTTTATCTTTTCAATAATTAACTTCATGTTAATTTTTTTAGCGACTAATTTAAGAGGTAAATGTGTTGTTATAGGGCAGACTGAAAGGTCTTTATTGTAAATTAACATTCCAATTTTTTTTTTTTTAAATTTATTCGCAATAAATTCTGTTACACCAAGATAATTTTTATTGAGAAATTTTCCTTTATTTATTGGACCATTAATAAATTTATAAGTAAATTTATTTTTTATTAATTGAAAACCCAATTCAAAAGATTTTAATATATAATCTCTAGATAATTGATTGTTTATATTTTTTTTTGATGATCTTTTTAAATCTACGTTAATTATATTAATAAATTTATTATTAAGTTTATATTTTTTGATGCGTTTTATATCTAATAATTTTAAATATTTTCGAAATTTAAGCTTTTTCATTTGTTGCTCAAGTAATTTCTTTGAGCATATAAGAATTAATGGACTTTTGTATTTTTTAGTCTTGATTGATTTAAAAAAAATTTCAAAAAAAATACTCTTAGGTTCTCCAGCGACTATTATTATTGCTTTATTTTTCATCTATAGAATAGTTTATTTTTGATTTATCAAAAAAAATTCTTGAAAATTGATTTAGTTGTTTATTTGTTTCAAACTGGATTAATCTTTTTATTTCTTTTTGTTTATCAACTTTAATTTCGTTAAGTTTTATTTCTTCAATTTTTAAAATTAGGTAATTATTCCCAACTTGGATAATATCTGTATATTCATCTTCTTTAATTTTTTCTAATTCTTTCATTATTTTTTCTGATAAACTAGCTTGATCAACCCAGCCAAGCTTACCACCAAGTTTTGAACTATCAGAAATACTGTATATATTCGCTGTATTATTAAAGCCAATTTCATTGATACTTAGTTTAATTTGATTTGAGAGAGATTCTAAAGTTAAATCTTTCTTTTTATTAAAAACAATTTCGGAAAGAAAAAATTGTTTTTTTATTTTATTTTGTAGATTTTCAACTTTTTGAATTAAATTTTCTCTGTCAATCTTAATTTGATTTGAATATTTATTATAGATTATATCATTCCAGTATAATTCAATATTCAATTTATCTTTTATTTGACTAATATTATAAATATCCTCTTTCAATAATGCATTCTCAAATTCTTCTAAATTATTATAATTAAGTCTCGAATATAAATCACCCAGATAATCATCTACAAATGGATTTACATTTTTTTGAAGATCAATTCTTTTAAGAATTTCTTTTTTTTTGATAATTTCATTTATCAAAGATGTTTTTGCAATATTAAGAAGTTGATCATCATTAAGTTGATTTAATTTTGGATTTAAAATCTTAAGATATTCACCCTCTCTTCGAAGATCATAATTTGTAATAATTTCATCATTTATAGAAGCAACAATAAAAACATTATTTTTTGCTAAAATATAATCATGAGTCAAATTAATAAAAAATAAAACTAATATTATTTTCTTAATCATTATTCCTTTAAGTTAGGGCTGCTTGTTTCACCAAAAGGGATGATTGTTAGTTTAAAGAATATACTTTCTTCAGGTTTTACATCTCGATCATTGTAATAATCTTTATTATATTCTATAGATGCAGCTAAACAATCATTCTTATATTGGTAAATCCAATTATAATATTCTGTTAAGTTTAATGTTTTATTTTCTCTTGTAGAATAACTTAAGCTATTATTTTCATCCCAATCATATCTTGTTGTATTTGTTAAGTAAGAATTTCTATTTTGAGTATTGTTTTCATTTAGATAATCAAAGGTAGTTACAAGATTATTTAATCTAAATTCACCAATTAAATTTTCATAGTTTGTATCAGAAAGATTATTTTTCAAAGATGTATTATATTTAGTTGTAATATACTGATTGGGGCTATAAATAACTTCACTGAATATATTTGAATTTTTTTCACCAATTTGATTTATTGTTGGAAGATCATCATTCTTTTCAAGTCTAAAATTACTAGCTATTTTAAAATTAAGCTTTTCTTTCTGGTCTATTTTATCAAAAAATGAATAATCAGCTCCGTAAGCCAATGAAATTCCACCTTCAACAGTATCGTTCCCAGTAACCCTTGTTAATGAATAGATATTATTTACATCAACTCTTGGGGTACCATCTCTATCGTCTTTTGTTTGATTAGGAGCAACTTTTAAAGAAAGTTTTGGTGTTAAAATTTTTTGAAAATCATTATTCTCTTTGATTAATGGTAAAGTAGAATTAAATTGAAAAAGTCCAGATAAATAATAATTGTTCCCTTCCTTGTAATTTTCTGAATTTGCAGTGTCCGTGTTTGAATTTTTAATTACTAAGTCATAACTATTATAAAACCCTAATTTTGATATTTTTGGAAATGAGCTAAAAGTAAAATCATTTATATTTAATTTTTCAATTTTATTTGTATCAAAATTTCTAACCAAATTACTTGATTCAAAAGTAATATCTCCATTTAAAGTAGTTTTATTTTCAAGTTTTTTTACAAAATTTAGTTTTGGTAAAATATACTCATACCTATCATTATTATCTTTATTTAAAGTTTCATATGCAGCAACTTCTGTTTCAATTGATAAATTATTTGAATATAAATCTAGATTAAAAGAATTTTCAAGAACATTATTATTTGTTATCAGGGGAGACTTTAGTTTATGAGCTTTAAGATAAGTGTCATTAGATGTTTTTTGAATTCTTAATTCAATATCAGTTTCTTTAAAGCTATTAGTTTTTAAACTTTTATTATAATTGTAAAATAAATGATTTTTAGAATTAATACCTTTCTCTTTAAAAAAACTAAAATCTGAAAAATGATTACTATTAGAATTTACTTGCCTAAATTCATTTTGAATCAAAAATTTTTCTTCACTGTAAAAACGAGGAGAAAAAGTGATATCTTTATTTTGGCTAATTGCAAAAAAATATGGTACATTTAAATAATTTCCTGTATTTGCCGAATTTTGAATTGTAGGTATCAAAAAGCCAGATCTTCTTTTAATAGTAGGATCTGGATGAAAAAATTTCGGAAAATACATAACTGGTAAATCATAAACACTCAATAAAGCATTTTTATAATTTATAGTTTGTTTTTTTTTGTTATGTTGAATTTTTTCAGCTGATAATTTCCATGGGGGGCATTTATCATTTTTTTTACATGTCGTAAAAACTCCTTTAGATATTTCAGTTATATCTTTATCATTAATAATACTGTTTCCTTTCAATCTTGGTTCATTGTCTTTATTAAATGTTGAATTTTCTAAATTTACTACAGCATCTTTACCAAACAGTTTATTTGTTTTGGTATTAATATATGCCAAAGAAGTTTTAAAATTATTATTATTCAAGTCTTGAAAAATTGCATTTTTAATTTTTAAAATATTTTTTTTGACTTCAAAAGTAAACTCATCGGCACTATAAGTATTTTTTGTTTTATCTTTTAGGACTGTCTTGAAATTCGACTTTATTAATCCATCTTTTTTATTATAGGTAATCTCTTTTGTATTTATTGTTAAATCATTTTCAAAATCAATTATCTTTACATTTCCTGATGCTTTGATCTCTGAACTTTTAATATTATAATAAACAATTTCAGAAAAAATTTTTAATCTTTTATCTTTTTGAAAAATTTCAACATTACCAATTGCTTGAATTTTAAAATTTTTTTGATCTATGATTGAGTCATCAAAAAAAATTTCAACATTTTCTGATTTAATAAATGCTGAACCTTTATTAAAAGTTTTTAAAATATCTAATTTTTTTTTATATTCAAATTTTTCAGCATTAATTTCTAAATTACCATCTAGTGAAATAGCTTTCCCATCAGTTGCATAAATAATATCTCCATTTTCAACTACTTCAATATTTGAAGACTCAAATTTAAATGTATCAGATGAGGCATATCCACCTGATATAAAGAAAATTGTAAATAATATTAGAAATTTATTTCTCATTTATTCTTACAAGTCCAATTGATGAAATTAGAGAAATAACTAATATTGGAAAAAATATAGATGAATAGATTGGTATTCTTCCATTATTTCCAAGCGAGTTAAAAACAAAATTCATATAATAAATTAGAACGGACATTAAAATACCTAGAATAATATGGAATAATAGTGATTTATCCTTTTTAAAATTAAACATAATTATAGCTGATAATATAGTTAAAACTCCATAAAATATTGGCATAGTAAAAAGTTTTAATAGATGAATTAAAATCTCATCTGATGAATAACCTAGACTCTCATAATCTTTCTTTAACTCAAATAAATCGAACAAATCTAATGTGGTAATGTTTGAAAATAGCTTGTTAATTTTATTTTGATCAAAATTTGTCATCAAAAATAAATCATCTGAATTTTTACTAGTAATATTTTTTTCTGTAATAATTGGTCTAAATATTATCCAATTTTTTTCAGCAATATTAATTTTTTCAGATTGGATTGTCCTAATTAACTGAAATTCAGAATTAAATTCATTTATAATTGTTTGTGATAAAAAATTTCCCTTTACGTACTCAGATTTAATTATGAGGGTCTTTTCTCCAATTTCATCTTTGATCCATAATCCACTATCTGTAACCATAGCCAGATATTTGTTATCATTAGAAAAATTATTCTTTATGTTTGTGTAATGAAATTTAAGTTTTGAAGCTAGATTATAATAAATTAAGACTGTGAAAACACCCATTGCTAAGGATAGAAAAAATAAAACTTTTATTATATTAAAATTACTCAAACCATTTTTTTTTAATAAATTAAGCTCATCTTTCTTAAAAAGATCATAAAATAAAAATTGTGAAGTTAGTAAAAAAATAAATGGGAATATTTCAAACAATGTAATTGGAGCATTTAGAAGAGTTAAAAAATAAGGATAAAGAAAATTTGTATCTAAATTTTTAAAAAAAGAAATTTCTTCTAATACGCCTAGAATGATTGTTAAACAAAAAAAAATAATACTTATCAAAAAAAATTTTGATAAAAAATTTCCAATAATATATTTTTGATAAGTCTTAAACATTTTTTACCATTTTGTAGAAAGTTATGTAAGCAAAACTAAAAATTAATAGTGGGAACATAAAATAGAAGATAAGAGAAGTATTTGATGATGTTGAGTATCTTAAAGTCGTCTCAGAGAAAACAATTAGAAAAAAAGTTAATACGAAAGTATTTCTTTTTAACTTATTATAATTTATTTTGTTACGCGAGGAGGTAAACAAAAAACAACACATTATTGTTATAATAGGAATATATATTGGTTTATAAAATCTTTTAAGGAGTTCTTGCTTTATTTCATTATATAAATTTTTTTCACATTTAAATTCAGCAGTACTTTTTTTATTTTCTGAAAAAAAACAATTTAAAAGTTGTGTAGATTTTATTTCCTGGATTTTGGGATAAGTAATAGTGTTTGAGGCAAAATCTTTTAAATTAAAATCAATTTGATCAAATTCAAAAACATTAACATTTGACTTCTCATTATTTATTACTTTACCCTGAAAAAGTTTAAAAATTTTTTTTTTTTCATTATCAACCAATATTCCACTTTTAGCATAAATCATTTTTGAACTATTTTTTGTAGAATCATCTATAAAAATATCAGAGTAGGATCCATCTTCGTTTTTTTTATCTATAAATATTGTAAGATCTTTTACAGCATTAATAAATTTACCCTCTTTTATTAGTGATGTAAAAAAATCAATATTAGAATTTTTTAAAAAAGTCCGAGCTTTGTATTGTGATGCTGGAGAAATATATGATCCCAATAATATTTGAAAGATCATAATGATTATAGATAAAAAAATAATTTGATTTGAAAAATTTATTTTACTTATTCCATTAATCCAAAATATCGAGAGCTCATTTTTAAGCTCATAGCTAATAATCATATAGAAAATCGAGATAAAAAATATGAAAGGTAAAATCCTATGTATTATTTTTGGGAAGTTCAAAATTGTATAAAAAAAATAAACTTCCAAACCATGTCCATCTTGGGTAACAAAATCAAAATAATTTACGGCTTGTAAAGTCCATACTATTATGCCCATTATCAGAATAGAGGTGGTAAAAAAAACCAGTGTATCTTTAGTAAATTTTCTAAATATCAATTTTTTCATTGAAAATATTTTTTTACTTAATATATACCATTCATCTCGTATAGATTGTATT
>MDTD01104701.1_pt1 | contig 27391 bp, 28 predicted proteins | sample 811221 | NCBI WGS metagenome assembly MDTD01 (sample SAMN05326646, study PRJNA326480) | marine metagenome | isolation source: seawater | place: Pacific Ocean: South West | collected 2011 | reverse complement strand
ATTCTTTTTTATAGTGATTTTAGAGCAGATGCGGGATCTGAAGCATTTGAACTCGTGTTAAAATCTAATGGTTATGAAAAATATGATCCAAATAAACCTAATACTAAACAAAAAAGATATACATTTATAACTGGTCTAGAAGGTCCTGAAGAACGAAGGATAAATAAAGAAGCCTTTAATGATCCTAAAAATAAATATGGAGAGTTTATTCAAATTATGATTATATCTGGAGCTGGAGCTGAAGGTATATCATTATTTTGTGTAAGACAAGTTCATATTCTTGAACCATATTGGAACTTTATAAGAATTAATCAAGTTTTTGGAAGGGCTAAAAGAATGAAATCACATACTGGAAGAGAAGGGGATATTGATTATCCATGGCTTCCACTTGAAAAAAGAAACGTTGAACAATATTTATATTTAACTACTTTACCACGAGGTAATAACTATGAAGATGTTTATAATTATATTAGATCTCTTGATAATTGGGATTTACCTGAAATTAATTCAACCGGAGACAAGTTTATTACAGATATAATTAGTAGTAAATATTCTACATTAAAAACACTATTAGATGATATTATAAAATTAAATATTGATACAAATAATTACTCATCCGATGAAAAAATATTTCAAATCATGGAATCTAAATATAAAGTATCAGAAGAAATTAATGATATCATTAAAGAATCATCACTTGATTGTATACAACATACAAGAGATACTAAGTCCTTAAATGAAAAATGTTTAAGATTTTCACAAAATATGATTAACGAAATTGCATATTTTCCAGGTATTTCTTATCAACAATTAGAACTCATTGATAATAAACAATTAGAATTATCATTTTTATTTAAAGTATCTGATAAAATATATGTAGTTTCCGCCGTTGAGAATTATCAAACAATATATATTTATTATGAAATAGAAAAAGATGTAACTAAAATAGATCCAAGATATTTAAGAGATCAAGGAAAAAGATTATGTGATATTTATCCTCAACAATATATGATATTTAATTATATTGATAAAACACATGAACTTAATGATGAATTAGGAAAATATTTCTCTGTTTATCAAGATATATATACATTCTTAGATATCGATGAAATATTTTCTCAAATAAATGAAAAATCATTTCCATCTTTAGATAAATTATTTCATAAATCAGAACTTCTCGGTTATTCAATAAAATATAATCCAAATGAAACTCTTTTTTATATGCCTAAAACTGAAAATAAACTTAAAAGATTATTTTTATATAAAGATTTTGAACAAAATGGTTTTGTTATTAATGATGAAAAACCTATCATTATTCATAAAGAAAAAATCTATTCTATTAATAGTCTTACTTGATTTTTTAAAATCAATATATATAATTCATCTTCATTAAAAATTATATCTTTCTTATTTACTATAATATATTTTTTATCTTTTTTAATTATAGTAAATATATTTTTTATTAATTTATTTTCACTCACAAATGATATCTTATCTTTTACTTCTAATAAATTAGATATATCTTTATTTAAAAGAATATATATATAATCATCATTTATCGTCAATTTTTCTACTTTAATTATATCATTTATATCTTGAAAATCATTCTTAATTTTTATTTCTAATAAATCATTTTTTGGAATAATTTCATTATTTTTGAAATAATAATACTCTATTTTATTTATATTTTTACTATTTGATAATGTATAAATATATTCTTTATTATTAATATTGATATTTTGTAAAGGATTTATAATTGATTCATTTAATTCAGGAATTATTATAGTAGATATTTTTATATCATCGCATTTATGATCTATTTTAAAATTATAACATGATTGATTTATTAAATCAATTCTATCATATGAAGAATAAATATATTTCTTTTTAGTTTGTTTATCTCTTTTATTATCATTCATAATAATACTTACCATTTTATCAAGTAATTCTTTATTTATATCTGTTATTTCTTCACTTTTAGTTTCTTCAAATATTATAGGATATTGTTCATCATAATATTCTTCATAATCTTTCCTATCTTCAATATTTATATTTAATTCTGAATTACATACATTTTTTATTAAGTTATACATATAATTTTTATTATATTCTGAATGATATTTATCATATAATGACATTATTCAATACTTTTATTTTATTTATTTTCTTTAAACCTATATTTCTTCATCTAATTCTCTTCTTCTATTTTCTTCTGAAAGTTTCTGTCTGTTCATTATTTCACTATCTCTTCCAGATGATTTATTTACCTTATCTAACCAATTACTTGTTGCAGTCGTCCTTGAATAGATTTGATGATACCATGTTTGATCTAATATATAATATAAAATACTAAATGGTATTATTACACAAAATATAACATATAATGCTATAGTATATATACTCATTGTAGGACTTAAATATCCTATATAAATACTTACCATATTAGTAATTAAAATTAACAAATATTCAATCAATTTCTTATAAAATGATCTTCCAGCATAATAATGTAAGAAAATCATTATGATTGAAAAAAGAAATAAACTACCTGCAGATATTAAAAATAAAGGATTAGAAATATCATCGTAAACTGTCATATAATTATGAAATATAATAATTTATGGATTTTCATCATTATTCATTTCTTCATTAGTTTCATCCATATCAGTTGTATCAGTTGTACCAGATACCCTCGTTGGAACTATATCTTCGGATACTAATGACCTTTCAGCTAATCTTTGATTATCTGCTGTATCAAATGGAGCTTTGCTTGAAGTTAATGGTACTGTAGATCTTGTCTCTAAATTAGATCCAACTTCAGGAACAGTTGATTCATAACTACCCATATTACTTGACACTTCATTTAATGTTTGGCTGTATGCCGGTTCAACATTAAATGCTCTTGTATCATCTAATGGATAATATTCACCGTATACAGTAAATCCTGGAGTACCTCTACCTGGAAACACACCACGAACTATTTCTTCCAAATTTGGACACGTTGTTTTTTGATTTTCTATATGATTATATAATTTATTTTCATCTATTTTATCACATACACAAGGAGGACATGTCCCATCATCATTTGGTTTCATTTTTTTAGTTATGTTATCAGTTATTTCATCCACATTTACAGATACATCAGGACATTTAGGACATTGCTTCTCCATTTTACTAATTTCAGCATTAATTGTAGATATTTGATCTTCAATTGTTTTCATTTCTGTATTTACATCTGCATCCAATTTATTTACAACTACCTCTAATTCTGATGATAATTTAACCTGCTGATTTAATAAATATACAATATATCCTATTAATCCACAAATTAACATTACTAATACAATTACACTTATCATATTATTATCTTCAAATAATGCCATATATTTATATATCATATATTAATTTTATGGTTAATCATTTTTATCTATTAATTCTCTCAGTTTAACATATTTATGAATATTCATCCTCCATTTCTATCCACCATGTTTCATAATCAGGATGCATTTTAGATTTTTTTCCCTTTCCTCCTTCAGTACATGTAGGCGCTACAGTTTTCCACCATTCTTCTATCGTTCCAGTTGGATTTTGTCCTCGCCATTCTTTCATTAATGGAATCATCAACTCTTTTGCTTCCTTTTGAACTTTTCCTTTTCCATATTTCTTATCCCACTCATCCAGTTGTTCTTTAGAAGGTGCTTTCGATTTGGTACTCCCACCTTTTAATTCATGTTTCCTTCTTTTTAATCTACGAGTTTTCTTTATTTTTGAAGGATGAATATAATATTGATATTTTAAAGAATCTATTAAAGCATCTTTTAATATTTTTTTATTTAAATAATCTCTGAAAGATTTATTTTTTAACATCTCAACTATGAAATGTATTGAATATACACCACAATGATAATCTCCTTTTTGATATTTATGATCATTATGAAATCTTTTAAATTTAACTTTACATTTTTTACCTTGATCTGTAATTCTATCAATTAAAGCGGAAACTCTTTTACAAGGTTTATATCCATATGAATCAAAAAAATATATGCCAGGCACTTTTTCTTCCGCATGAAAATTACTTCCATCTATATCTACATACATTGACATCCAATGTTCTCCTCCACGAGTATGTGGATCTGTATTAAATATGATCCCTAAATCAGTAATACCATCATTCATTAATTTATCTAAACTCATATTACATATATCACTTACAACACATGAATCATTTTCTTTTAAATCAAAATCAATCGGTAATGCTCCATAATATTTAAAATGTTTATGTTTTTTTTCATATTGTTTTAAAACATCATTAATATTGCTGGTTGAAAGTTGATGTTTTTTACCTAACCATTTTTCAGGATATTCAGGTTTGAAATTATCTCTATGATTCACTGATCTTGATATAGCTTCTAAATCTTTCCAACATGTTTCAGAATCACAACTGCTATTTTGAGAAACATAATCAGATATTTGTCTTTGAAGATCTCTATGATCATTTGAAATACGTATTGATTGTGGTTTAGATTTATTGATAGATATCCCTATCTTTTTTAATTCATCTATTCCATAACATGATATTCCATTATTCATATTTGGAGCGCAATAATATTGTTCATACATCTAATAATATAATATATTTAAAATTATCTTTGATATATTAATTATATTATGAATTGTAATATTATAGATTATAAACAACAATTAGATTCTATTCTTCAAAATATAATTTTAGAATATAATCAACAATCTTCAAATTATACACAACAATTATCTGATTTTAATCTTTCTATACAAGATAAGCAAAATGAAATTGATTCATATATATCTACTATAAAAGAAAAAGATTCATATATTTCAAAAATTGAAACTGAAAATAAAAATCTTAGAAAACAATCTCATGAATATGAAGATATTATTAATAATTCTCAAAAAAAAATACAAGAACTACAAGAAGAATCTGATGAAACGCAAAGATTTGATATTATTCGAAATCAAGCAAAAGAATTAGAAAATAAAGATTCTATCATTCAAAGACTTGAAACAACTATTCAATCTCTTAAAAAAAAAGGGAAAAAAGATCCAAATACTATCGAACAAAAAATAAATAATATTCAAAAATATTTACAAGAAACAATTGAAGAGAAGGGTGAAAATAAGGATGGAGAGAAGGATGAAGAGAAGGATGAAGAGAAGGGTGAAGAGAAGGATGAAGAGAAGGATGAAGAGAAGGGTGAAGAGAAGGATGAAGAGAAGGATGGAAATAATACAGATGATACAGAACCTTTATCAGATGATGATGATGATATGTATACAATTATTACATATAGAAAGAAAGATTATTATATTATTGATGATGAAGAACCTCAGTATATATACTCAATTAATACTAAAGAAAAAATAGGTGAATATATTACAAAAAAAAATGGTAAAAAGGGAGTTAAGATTTATAAAAAATAATTGATAAATTATATGAAAGAATATATTATTCGAAAAATTATATCACAAAAAAATAATAAATATCAATATCAATATTATGATAAAAATAATAATATAATTTCAAATAAGAAAGCATTATCTTTAATTCCATCTATTTATATTCCACCTGCTTATGATAATGTTAAAATTAGTTTAAATCCTAAATCAAAAGTTCTGGCAATTGGTGAAGATAATAAGCATAGAAAACAATATATTTATCATAAAAGAATCATAAAGAAAAATTCAAATAAAAAGTTTTGTAAATTAATAAACTTAGGAAAGATTTACCCTAAAATAATTAAACAAATTAATCATGATTCAAAACAGTGTGAAGATCTTAAATTAAAGCATATTTCTACAATAATTCGTATAATAATAGATTGTAATTTTAGAGTTGGTAATCAAATATATGAAAAAGAAAATAAATCATATGGGGTTACAACCCTTAAAATTAAACATCTTACTTTTAATAAAAATAATATTATGATCAAATTTAATGGAAAAAAAAATGTAGTAAATAAATGTAAATTAACTCATAAACAAACTATTAAAAATATTAAAGATTTTAAAAAAAATAAAAGACTAAATCAACATATATTTTCATTTAAAGATTCATTATCTACCAGAAAAATAAGTTCAAATGATATTAATAATTATCTTCAACAATTTGGAGATTATACAAGTAAAAATATTAGAACTTGGAGGGCTAATACTCTTTTAATAAAATATTTACTGCAAAAACTATCCATTAAAGAGTCAATTCAAAAAGTAGCTGAATCATTACATAATACACCATCAGTCTGTAAAAGTAATTATTTAGATCCTAAATTAATAACATATTATGAAAAAAATCCAAATTTATTTATTAATTTTTTTAAATCAAATATAAACAAAAAATATATATCTTTTTTAAAATTAAATTATTAATGATCTTCTAAAAATTTAAATACTCTAAAAGGATGTTCATGTGTTATATATTCTAATTTTTGTATCATATTGTACTGTAAACCAATTAATCCAACTGCAGTTACAACATCTATTACTACTTCATGACCATCAATATTTTCATGCAAATATACTTTAATAAATTGTTTTAATATTAAACTATAATAATACCAAATAATACTTATAAGAATTATCTGAGATATTATTTCACTTAATATTAATCCATTTGATTCATCCTTATCTAATTTACCAAACATATGATCCACTACAGGGGATATTACTATTAAAGAAATAATATATATTATACATATTATCAATAATTTTGCTAATCTTTCAAAATGATAATTTAATTTCATATATATATATATATTACATTATATATTACATTATATATTACATTATATATTACATTATATTACATTATATTATCTCGTTTTATTAATATTTTATTTTCTATTTCTCTATTTTCTTTTATGTAATCAATTACTTTTTGTACTTCTGTATCATTTTTGAAATATTCTACCAAACATTTTTCTAAATAGCGATAAGTTAAAGAACTATAGCTCGTGGTTTTATTAAAAGATATTAAAGTATTTAATTTATCTATCTTATATTTTGGAATATCTTCAATATTTTTTTTCTCTAATTCAAGGATTTCATAAATATTATCATATTTTTGATCTTTTAATTCTTTTAACTCTTTAATTTTCATATTGTAATCTTTTATTTTATCATCAATACGAATCCACTCAATGATTTCATTATTTATTCTGTTCATTATTATTAAATTATATATATATATTATTTCTTTAATATTAACTATAATAATTTATACGAATATTCAATATTAATATAATTAATATTAATAATATTACAAGAACAAATATACAACCTATATATATTATATATGGATATACATGATATAATAATTTTTCAATTAATGGTTTAATTATATCTTGATTTATTATACTCTGGTTATTTTCTTTATTAATTTCTTCTTTTAAAGAAATTAATAATTTTTCTGTTATTAATTCGACTGACATATTATTATTATTGAATATAAGATTCTTAAATATACGCAAAATAAAATTTGATTTAAAAGTATTATTTATATTATAAATATAATCATGGGTATTAAAAATCTCACCCAATTGATAAAATCAAATGCTCCTAACTCTATTCAAACTAAGGCCCTATATGAATTAAGAGGAAAGAAAATTGCTATTGATTCAAGTATTATAATATATAAAAGTCTTACAAATTATCGTAATAAAGGAGATTATATAAGAAATAAAGAAAATAAAATTATTAGTCATTTATTAGGAATCTTGAATAAAACAACTCTATATTTATCATTAGGAATTATACCTATATTTATATTTGATGGAAAACCACCTGAATCTAAACAACAAACTATTAATGAAAGAAAAAATCGAATTATTGAATCAAATGAATTGCTTAAAAATACAGAATCAACTGAAGAAAAAATAAAATTGGAAAAAAAAACAATAAGAATCACAACACAATATGTACAAGAAATAAAAGAACTATTAGATAAACTAAATGTTCAATATTATCATCCCGACGGTGAAGCAGAAACTTTCGCAAGTGAACTTTGTCGTACTGGAAAAGTTGATTATGTAGTTACAGAAGATATGGATGCTCTTGCCTGTGGCACTCCATTTATGATTCGGAATTGCATAGATAAATCTATTAAAAGGAATGATGTTGTTAGTATTTTCAGTTTAGAGAAACTATTAGTAGATTTCAATATATCTTTTTCACAATTCATAGATTTATGTATCTTATGCGGTTGTGATTATTGTCCAACGATACCTTCAATCGGACCTAAAACCGCATTTAAACTTATTCAAAAACATAAAACAATCGAAAACATACTCTTAAATGAACCAAACCTTAAATCATGTGAACCTTTTAAAGAAAACTATCTTAAAGCAAGAGAAACTTTCTTTATTTTTAAAAATAAAATATTGCATGAAGAATATATAAAAAAAGATATAAATCTAATTGAATTACAATCTTATCTTAAAGATTCATTAAATCTCACAGATAAACGAGTTCAAAATTATTTAAAAAAAATAAATATTAATAATAATGTCTGAAAATGATAACAATAATAAATGTGTAATATGTCTCGATTATATTTCTGAAAATCAAGATACATATAATTTACAATGTGATCATAAATATCATACAAAATGTATCGTAGAATGGTTTCGCAATGGTGCCAGATCATGTCCACTTTGTAATGATATTCCAAACTCTACTAGTGGTGTATTTTCATATGGGTTTTATTCTAATACTGATCTTTATCAACAAAGACTTAAGAATATAAAGAAAATATCCAATAAAAAAGATTCACCATTACAAATTAAAAAAGATTTTAATAAATTGCTTACTCTTAAAAAAGATGCCAAAGATACTGAAGATTTACTAAAACAATTCAGAAAATCTTCAGATTATAAAAATATAATTAAAACTGAAAGAGAATTAAGAAAAAAGTTTTGTCAAAAAAGAAGAAAAATACGAAAACAAGAAAATAAAATAATTAGTTCTTATCCGTTACTTGTTTCTTATCAATAAAAATTAATTTCTTCATTATCTTCAAGTATTTTTTGAGATTTTAATATCAAAGTTTCCAAATCTTTTTTTAAATTTTTATCTGATTTTCGATTTTCATAATATTCAAATATATTTTCTAATATATCTCTTAATTCATTTACAGATTTACTTTTTAATTCTTTATCATTATATTTTTTCATATAATTATCCACTACTTCTTCTTCTGAACTTTCTTCATCTGATTCTTCTGATGAAGATTCTGTTTCTTCAATAACATCTTCTTCTTTATCTAACACTATTTCTCCCTTCTCATTTAAAGTACCAACTACATCATAATCTTCATCATATACTTCATTTGTAGATTTATCTACTAAATATTCTTTACCATTCAATTTTTTTACATATTCTTCACCTTTATCATCTTTATCTTCATCCTCTTTTTCATCTTCCGATTCTTCATCATCATCTTCTGATTCTTCTTTTTCATCTTCCGATTCTTCTTTTTCTTCTTCCGATTCTTCTTTTTCTTCTTCCGATTCTTCTTTTTCTTCTTCCGATTCTTCATTATCTTCTGATTCTTCATTATCTTCCGATTCTTCTTTTTCATCTTCGGATTCTTTTCCATCAAAAAAAGTATATTTATTTTTCCACTCTTTTATTCCTCCGGAATATTCAAACACATTATTTATATCACATTCTTGCAATATATTTAAAAAATATTTACTTGTATCACATTCTTTATGTGCACAATAAACCACAATTGGAATATCTTCCAATTTAATATTATCTTTTTTAACCGCTTTCTCTAATTTAGAATAATCTTTTAATGCATCTTTTAACTTTTTTAATATAATATCTTTTTTTTCAGATAATTCTCCATGTTTTACTGTTGAGTATGGTATATTAATGCTGTTTGGAATCTTAGATTTTTTATATTCTTTTTCTGATAATACATTTATTATTATATGATCTTTCTCTTTACTTATTTTCAACATATCTTCAAATGATTTATCACATACAACCCTTATTGTATGTACATTTTCCCATACATCTTCCTTTGTTATATATGTATAATGAACATGTCCAGACCATGTTTTACCCTCCACTTTATAAGGTTGAGGACATAATATTTTTAATTTAGCAAAACCAGTATTATCTGTTTCTATTAAACCACTATTACTATAATCATTATAAGCATCTACCGGCCCATTTATTTTATGAATATTTATACTTGGTTTTGCCGCCCAATAAAAAATCCAAGTTTTATCATCAATATCTTTTACATTTACCGATATTTCTACATATTTTTCTTTATTTAATTTTTTAGGCAACTTTTCTTTAAAATTTTCTTTATTATCTATATTATAATCATCATCACATGTGAAAAACTTAGGATACATTGAATAATTATTATCTTCTTTAGACCATAATGGAACATCTGATTCATTCATATCATCCGAAATGCGACAAGTTATACAATCTTTTGACATTATGTATATGTTTATTATAGATAATATAATTTATTATTTAACATTCAAGTTATATTTGTTAATATAGAAGGAACTCCAGCCCTCTCTTTATCTATTTCATCATAATTTGGAACATTAATATCTTGTACCATATCTAATATTGGTTCAAGATTATCATATTTCATCCCACCCATTTTTATTAATTCATCAAGTAAATATTTAGATTTTAAAGCACATTCTCTCCATTTTTCTAATTCTGTTTTCGGTGGATCATATTTCTTATTTATCAGTATCGTATCTCCATCATAATTTTTCAACTTTTCATTAAACATCATAGAATAACTTTCACAATCTATCATTTGAAGTTCATGTGGAGCATTTGGATTTCCATTACATATCTCTATAAATGGAAGAATTACGATTGTATGAATCATCTTTATACAAGATATATTTATACTCTCACCAACAGATAAATAACGATAACGATTTATATATCTACTATTTATCCAACCATAATATACAACTAATTCAGTATTACTATTATTTACTATTAAATATTGTGTTTTTTCTTTCATCTTTTTTTTCTTTTCAGATTTTTCTTTCATCTTTTTTTTCTTTTCATAATTTTCTTTCATCTTTTTTTCCTTTTCTTCCTCGCTTATTGTAGGACATGTTTTATAATTATGACCAACTTGTTTACAGAAAGAGCAAACCATTCTATTAATATATATTTAATTCTCACAATTACAACATTAATCAAATTTATTTTTAATTTTTCGAGCATCATAATATATCTTAGCCGATCCATCTGGTACCCTTGATTCTATTAATAATGATCTAAATATAACTAAAAATAATTTATTTATCTCTTTAACATCTTCTTGTGTCAATGGTGATTGTTGTTCATCTTGCTGTATTGACGTTATAAGTCCCGATTTTATTGTAGTTATTTTTTCACTTATTACATCATCTAAAGTAAGTTTTTTATTTTTCAAATCTATTATTTTATTTACCGTTTTATCAATAATACTCATAATTGCTCGTGGAGAAAACTCATACCATCGATTATTTTCTTCTTCTACTTTTGTTGTCCCTAAATTATAAAATATCTCATTTTCATTATCATTTGGATTATTAAATCTTTTACTTTTTTTATCCCATGGCCATCCATATTCAAAAAAACACTTCTCAAAATTATTATGATCTTTATCCGGATATTGAACTTTCATTATAATATCATATAAGTCCTTTAAAAACTCTTCATTTATCCCTATCGGATAACCATATGTTTTCTGCATATTTTTTAATTGTATCACTAATAATAAAAATATTTTACCAGGAAATCCCCTGAAAACATCCACCAATTCTACAGTACCTTGCTTTATTCTTGAATAAAATGCCCCAGAACCATCTGCCCCTTCTTGAACTGCAGATAAATCATTACTTGTTATTTGTAATATTAAGTTTATATCTCTTCCATCTTCCCCTTTTCTAGGACCTCTTAAATTATTTATGATTGTTGTAACAAAAAAATTCTCATTTTTAACACCCTCCTGCTCATTATGAAACTTAAGAACACGAGGCAATTCATCAATAAAAATAAACATCGGAGGAAATGTAATTGGTTTCATTTCGCTTGAAATATCATCTTGATTCTCTTCTATAAATTCATTTCGATCTTCATTTATTTTATTTAATATTGGCTCATATACATCTCTAAACCCTTCAGATAAAATCCTTACAATTGATTCTTCACTACCAGAAAATCCAGTACTTGCCATTGTTGATTGATCTATTTCAATAAATAAAGGACAAAATGCAAATTTAGAAAAATATTCTGCTATATTTACACATATACTCGTTTTACCTGTACCAGGGGGACCGTGTAAAAATATATCTGCTCTATTTAATGGAACCAACCTATTTAACTCACTCTGTTTTATAATTTCATTCTTAGCTTTTTCATATATTTCATTTTCTATTTCATATTTAGGATCACCATACTTATATTCATTTGAAGTTTTTAATGATCCTACTAATTGATTAAACTTTTTTTCAGATGTTACCTCTTTTCCTGAATCAGATCCAAATGATTTATCATGATAATACTTTATATGTTTGGCCATTAAATATTGTTTATAATCATTATATATATCTGGTTTCATTACAATATTTTTATGATCATCAATTTCAAAATAATTTCTATCCATAATACTTTCCCATTTTTTAATGGCATTTTCAATCCTTTCATCATTTCCATTTTTTACACTTTTCAAATTATTATAAGAACTACTTACACCATATAAATATTTCAATTCTTTCTTTATGCATTCAATAATAGATTTCTTTATTGTACCAGCATTAAATAATTTAGTAATCTTATCTTCTATTTTCGCATTTATTTCACGAATATTAGTAGTAGTAGTAGTAGTAGTAGTAGTAGTATTTCTATTTTGTAAAAGTTCACCTAAATTAAAATCATAAAATCCTCGCCTTATAACTGTTAACTGTGCTAATTTTTCTAAATATTTAATTATTATTTTATGTGTTTCTGGTTTATTATTTCCATCATCTTCAATGAAAGAATTAGTTACTTCTAAATACTCAGAATTAATTATTTCTTCTATATTATTAGAAATTGATAATTCATTTAGTATAAAATCCTTTAGTTTACTATCATCTTCTTTAAATATATCATTGTATAGTAAATAAGATACTTCTTCATTAATTATTTTCCAAATATATTTTTCTTTAGAAGAATCATTTAATATATTTAATTCTATTAACTCATCTTTTTTAAACATACCTATTCGAAGATAATAATAGTTCATTAATTTTATTTGTTTTGGACCAATTGTATCTTCTAAATAATATTCATCATTGAAGTTCATAAAAGAAAACATTCGTTTTATTTCTAATTTACTAAACTCTATACCTTTACTTTCTACCGTCACATGTGAAAGATTTTTTTTTATAAATGTATTTAAAGGATTATATTTATATGGCCAAATACAAAAATGATAATAAGGAGTGTCAACATCCCTGTAATATATTTTTATCAGATAAATCATATCACAAATATTCGCATCTTCTATAACAATATTATGACTTAGAATCTCTATTTCTACAGCATTATAGATATCTTTGATAACTTGTTCATCAGTTGCAACAATTATTCCTTCTCCTCCATCCGAAATAATGGTATCATATGTTAATTTGTCCGGATCTTCTCCATCATTACTTATTAAAACTGTATCATTAGGTTTGTCGTCAATTTTCTTCTTTGAATATTTCATTAATATTTCTCTAGCACTCCGAATTTCTTCCGGGAGTCTTAGGTATGATTCATTACTATTATTTTTTATAAACTTTTGCAAGTCCGGCATAGATATTTCATTCCAATCATCATTACTATAATCATATACAGTACTATCTAATTTATCGTTTTTTATATATATTCCAACATCATTTAATGTATCACTTTCATCATCTTTTTTTAAACATTTTAAAAATGTCCTTGATATATCTTTTATACTATTAAAAGGATATGAACCAAAACATAATAGTATGCTTATTAATCCATATGATTCACCATGGAATATATTATCACTCACATCTGGGGGGTCGCTATCATCTGGGTCCCTATCATCTGGGTCACCATCTGATTCTGACCCCCTAGCTAATTCTACCATTTTTTTCTTAATCATATTTATTATAAATTTATCTTGTTGTTCTTTTGCCAATTCTAGTGGTCGTTCCCCATTATGATTTTTCACATCCATATCCACGCCTTCTTTTTCTAATATAAGAAGAATTATTTTTTTATTCCCCCTTAATATAGCCACATGTAGTGGAGTATCCCCTTCTTTTCCTTCTATATTCACATCTACATCTGGATGTTTTAAGATCAATTGTACCATTTTGTAATTCCTTCTGGAGACGGCCAAATGTAGTGGAGTTTCCCCTGCTTCATTTACCTTGTTCACATCCACACGTTGATCGTTTAAGATCAAATTGGCAATCCTGTAGTAATCCAAGCCGATGGCCAAATGTAGTGGAGTTTCCCCTGCTTCATTTACCTTGTTCACATCCACATCTGTTTTTAATATAAGATGAATTAGCTTTTCATCCTTTACATATGCAGCCGAATGTAGTAGAGTATTCCCTTTATCATCTACTGGGTCGTCCACATCCGTTTCTGAACTTTTTAAGCGAGAGTATAACGTTGCCGGTTCGATATATTGCGGAGATTCGTCATCACTACTTTCGTCACTGCCGGACGATCCCCCTCTCAAGGATACTTCACTCCCTTCTCCATCACTACTTTCGTCACTGTCGGACGATCCCCCGCTCGAGGATGCTTCACTCCCTTCTCCATGCTGTTTTGGGGGCCCGGTATCACCACCACCAACACCTGAAGAAGCTCCGACAGATGCTTTGCCCCCCTTCCTACCACCACCCCCTTGTATTTTCCTCTTAGTATTAGATTTTGATTTTTTATTATTGACTATAGTTCTTTTACCTCCATACATTTCATCTTCATCTTCATCATATTCCCCTTCTGATGCTTCTGATAATATGTTTTCATCTATAAAATGTGAGTTCAATAAATTAAGTAATAACCCCCTAACTGCAGCTTCCCCCCTTTGAGTATATTTTGTTCCATCTTCTGAAATAATGTCTTCTGGTATTGAGTTTGTATTAATATATATTAATACAAATAAGTATATTATATTTACACTCCGTGCAAGTTCAGTATATTTATATTCTAAACCAGGTGCAATCTCTTCACCATATATACTTAATACATCATTACTATTATATTTCCTAAAATATAATCTGAAATTATTTAATAATTTAAATAATGTTTTATCATCACTATCTGTGTCTAAACCATATAATTTATATAAAATTAAATATACTTTCATCATTTTTAAATAAGTGCCATCTATTTCTTCTTTATCATCTAATATATTTGGAAAACCATACCTCGATAGAGATATATTATCTTTAAAAAATGGTTTTAATTTTAAAACTAAATTGTAATAATTTGTAGTTAGATATCCATCGATCTTAAAATCACCATTTAATACTTGATAATCAATATATTTCATAATGCTTGTATTTATTTCATTAATATTATCATGAAGACTTCCTAAATCACCATCAATTAGCAACTTTGCCGCATTATCATCGCTAATTATATTAATTGGAATTGCACCTGTTTTTTTAAAATATAAAATTTGTTCAATAACATTATTTTCCATCAAATAAATTAATCCTAAATAAATATTAAGATTCCAAAAAACTGTATTTACTTCTCTTATATTTTTCTTTTCTTTACTATCTACATTTTTACTTCCACGATTCAGTATTGTATCTAATAATCCAAGATCATACTCTGTAGCTTTTTTACGTTTACTTCTTTTGAAACGTTGTTTTGCTGTATAATCTGTATCATCAACAAATCTTACCGGTTTTATCTTCTCCATTTGTAATGGATTTTCTCTTAGAGCATTTATATCATCTTCACTTATAATTTCTGTTGTTAAAAAATTAAAATCTTCCAATTCAAAATGATATGTTTTTTTATCAAATTCTTTTAATATTCTTCCACTCAAGAATAGAGCCCTACAAGTACGATTCAATAAATTAAAAGTATTTTGATTTATTTTTATTTTTTTTTCATAACCTGGAACACATTGAAATTGTGGTTCATTATTATAAGGGTCATTTAAATAATCTGTATCTATAAAACTATTTAATACTGATAAATTACCATCATCAACAGCTGTTTGTAATGTATCATTACCATCAATAATTTTACCATTATAATCGTATATATGACACTCCAATTCATCAAAATTAATTATATAATTGGCTTCAGGTTTGGCGGTAATTTGATTATAAATACTATCTTTTATTAAAAAGTATTCTCTTTGTGATAAGAGAAGGGAATTATTTTGTACAGTAATTACGGGGCACCCAGATCTAAATCCATCCATAGATGCACCTGTTTCCTGCGTGTGCCAGGCACTTTCACTAGATCGTTTTTCATATTCAAAGTAAGCATGAATCGCATTTAATTTATCACTATATTCGCTTTTACCATTTTTAGGATTAAAATCAATAAGTGGATTATGATGGCCCGTTATATAATTATCCAAGTTATTAATATTTATTTCTATATCTAAGGTACTTAATGTAATTTCTTTGTCATGATTTCTTCTATAAATTAATTCAGTATTTTCCGGATCTGAAGTACCGCCAATTAATTCACTGGACCAAGTTACATATTCAAATAAATCTTCTTTTCTTTTTATGTGAGATATACTATTGACTTTTTGATCGGATTCCTCTATTGTTTCTTCCCTAATCACATTATTAACCATTTTATAATTATTTAATTCAACATGTTTAAATATCAAAAGTTCAGGATGTAGACTACTAAAAATACCATCTATATATGAATTGTATTCTATTCCATCAATTTCCCAATATTGAAGTGTTTCTTTAAAGTTTTCTTCCCATATTTCTTCAATATCATCATGAGTAAAAGTTTCATTAAGTCCGGTGTGGCCTAACATTGTTTTTTTAATTAAAATTGATTTGTCAAAATCAATACCAAACATTAATCGAATATACATAATTATTTTTTCTAACAAATAATTACAATATTTATGCCCGTCGAGACCCTGATTTTGGAATAAATAATTATATAAATGATCAATCGAAAGCTCTGTATAGCGATCCGGTGCTGGATCGCCTTTAGGAAGAAATTGAATCTTAATATTATTATTTTCAGGGATAATTACTTTGTCACTACTCTCATCTTTCAAGTTTTCTAAACTATCATTTTTATCACCACCCTCAGGCACTTCTTCTAAAAAGTATATACGTACTTCCTTGCGTTCTATTTTTGCTGGATTTATAAAATAATGAGTATCTGTATCTTTCAGTTTTATATCATATATACTCGTATGTTCCTTATCTTTATTTTTATTTGGAAAAAATCTCTCTAATAAATTACTTATATAATAATTTTTAAATATTTTAATTATATCTAATCCTTTTTTTTCTTTATCCATGATTGAGAGGTCCTGGCGTACCATTTTTAAAAAATCATTAACATCCTTAGATCTATCGATTAGATAATCATTAATAAATGGTAAATAATAATATGTGGATGGATTATTTAAAGATTTCATATATATTTCCTCTATTGTTTCTTCCCCCCCATAGACATCATTATCCATTATTATATCTTCAAATGCAGATATAACATATAAATAGTTGTCACTATTTAAGAAAGAAAGTTCTCTAATATTATTATTATCCATTGCATTTATTATTTGTCTAAAATAATAATTAAGATTAAGATTATTATATCCAAAGATTTGTTTGTTTGAGTGATCCGTAATGATCATTCTATCGCTTATATCTATATTGTTTTGTTCTGTCTCGTATAAGTTTCCACCAGATTGTACATGATTGAACTTTCTGGAGTTTATTACGAAATATGCCCTTTTTAACATTAAAGTTGTGATCCTTTTTTTATTTGGAAGAAATCCTTTATTTTTATATTTGACTATATCATCAGCAAACTTTTGAACATTTTCATATCCATTTTCATGGGACATTCTTGTAAATGCTCCCTTTTTAAGTGTGAATGTTTTTCCCATATTAATATATATTATATAATATTAAAATATGTTAAACATCGATATTTTACAAAGATTAAAGGTATGTGGATTATTCTTTTTACAATTTTACAAAATCACGACTGGAACATTATTAACTTTATTTATACCACAAAAGTGTGAAAATAATTTAATCAATAGTACAGAAATATATCAGTGTTCGATTATTGATAATTATGAAAATAATGATAATTATTTTCAAAAAACGTTATATTGGAATATTATTACAATGAATCTCTTTTTATTTACATATTTCTTAGAATTAAAAAGAGAAAATTGGGCTATAGAATATTTAGATATAGATCATGATAAACCAGATAATGCTCTAAAAGAAACAATTAAAAAATATCCAGAATTAGATAAAAAAATGGATCAAATAAATTATTATTATTATTCAATCATTAAAATATGTATTTTTAGTTATTTTATTAATTTATTATTAAGTATTAAAATTATCAATGAAAGGTATTATAGTTCTTCAACTACATCTTGTTTTATAAGTTTTTCATTATTAGTTTTAATGAAATTATATAATTCTTTTCATGTAGCAAAATTATCAGTTAAAGAAGATAAAATATTAAGTGCTTATTTAAATGAACCAGTATCATTTAATATATTAGATAAAGATCATTACAATCCATAATTATATATTTTATTTTTATATTTATATATATATGTCTAAACTTTTGGTTGGTGGCACATTTATAATTTATATGTGTTTGCTGTTTGGGGTAGGCTATCAAACTTATACGGATTGGTCTGATTCTGACAGTATCTTTAGTGCATTCACTAAAAGATGGGGAAATATGATAAATGCACTATGTATTTTTATAACTTGGACAGCAATATATCTTTTTATTAAAGATAATAATGTTTCTGACTGGAAGATGTGGAAGATGTGGCTCGCTGTATTTACAAGTTGGATTTGTTTAATTGTAAATTGGATTTATATTATACGTGATGATGTTAATAGTCAATAATATTTTCTATATATAATTTAATATGATTATAAATGAAACAAATAAACAAGTCATAATATTTACCTTTGAAAATACTATTAATGATGATAATTTCAATTTATTATTAAAGAGATGGCTTTCTTATTATTCGAATCATAACTATGTATCTTTTATATTTGATACAAGAAATATAACCGAGATTCCTTCTTTAAAATATTGTTTTCAAATTGCAGCATTTATCCATAAATTAAAAAAAATGCCTGTAAAATATTTAAGAAAATCTTTAATCATTGTGAATGATTCTAAAATTGAAACTTTAATTGATTTTATTTTAAATATTCAAACACCCATATCAGATGTTTATATCTATAATTCTGATATTCAAACAGATTTAATATCATTATTTGATAAATTTAAAAAGAATGAAATTATTAATTATAGATTAATTAAATGTAATTGATTTTGCTTGTAAGATTTTGTAATATATAAATAAACCATAAAAGTTCTTAGATATAATATCCAAAAAATTATAAGATAAGTTTTTATATTTAATATTTAATATTGCTGCAAATCCATATAATCCCCATACAATAACTAAAAAATAAAATAATTTTATAGATATTTTTGAATATCTCGCATATTCTATATAGATAAATCTAAACAAATAATAAAAAAATATGAATCCTATAAATATCATAAGATATTTATTATAATATTCGAGTTCTCCAAGTAATCCAAAAATTAACATACCATAATTTAATAAGATAATCTTGTAAATATTATTTTTATGATCTTTTAAAAACTCCCAAAAATTAATAGTTTTATTTTTTTCTTTTTGTTTAGAATATTCCATGAAAATAATTGTTGAAATTAACATTGTAGGTGTAGTTATAAACCAATCTAAATATCTCCGAGATGTTACCTTTTTAAGTTCCATAATGCTGTAAATAACCCATATATAGAAACCAGTTTCAACAAATTGAACAAATGCTTCTAATTTAAGAATATCTTGAAGTATTCTATCTTTTTCATCAAGTGAATAATTTAAACCATCTAATGAAATTGCTGTTGTTATTATTTGAATAAATAACGAAATATAAATAGAATATTTAATAATATGTTTCATTATATATTATTATATAAAGAATAATTATTATTATATAAATAATTATAAATGTTCTATTATTTTACAATTATATCCATAAACGCTTTAATTTTAAATATTATAGAATATTCTATACATAAATTATCACATAATCCTAAAATAAAGTTTCTATATAAATCTCATCATTCACATCATATTTCTTATCCCCCTAAAGCATTAATGCGAAAAGAATATTCAAAAAATGTAGAAGATACCAGATTACCCTTCATAATTATATTAGTTACATCATATATATTCTTTTATTTTATACTAAGTATTAAATATTATATATTATTTTTTTCACAAACAACAATCTATTTCTATTTAGCCAATTTATTACATAATTCATATCATTTAGAAAATCCATTTTTACAAAGATATGGATGGTTTCGTTATCTAAAAAAATTACATCATATACATCATATTAAAACGCACAATAATCTAAATATAACTGTTCCAATTACTGATAAAATAAATAATACTTATTCAAATAAATAATACTTATTCAAATAAATAATTTAAAGTTATTATTATATAATTAATGTGTAATAATATGATGCATAGAAATAGTGAAGTATTTAAAATTGTTTCTTTTGTTTACAAGAGGAATGTTCCAAAGTTTATGAATATTCCCAGATTTAAACAATATGAAACAACTGATTTTAATAGTTCTGCAGATAAGATAAATATTTCAAGAGAAAATATATTAAAGGATAAAATTAAGAATTATTTTGTTCAGTAGATTTTTTTAATTCTCTATATTTTATTTCAAGATCTGTATATTTTTTTTTTAATATTCTATATTCTTTCATTAATACTTTATTAGTTTTATGCATATCTTCTGAATCATCTGTATTTATTCTCTTTCCCCTCCCACCACCACCATATTGATACATATTCTTTTCATCATATCTATTTAATTTTGATGGTTCCATTATTATTAAATAGATAATTATTTACATATTTTTCTTGGATTTTTAGGAGTTTTTTTCTTTCTTTTTGTATAAATTGAACTTAAACATATAGGATATTCTATACCTTTTTTAATATTACCAGAAACCCTTACTTTTCTCAAACAACTACAATATTTTTTCTTCATTAATTTCTTTAATTGTATATCCTCTTTTTTTGTTAATTTTTTCTTTTTTAATAATCTTTTATAGGTTTTTATTTCTTTTTCTTTTTTAGTCATTTTTCTTTTTTTAATTTTATATGTCTGTTTCATTATATAAATAAAATATATATATTTTAATTTTAAAGGATTAAAAAATACTATTTTTATATTTTATTATTTTTGTATGAAATATTAAATGCCCCATAAAATTTCATGGAAAATATCGGAAGAAAATATTATTCAAAATATTCAAGAAAATCTTCTTCGAATCTTTAAATGTGAAAATTATAAAACAAATGTTAAAGATTTATGTTTCTTTATAAATATTTCTCCGATTAAAATACATTCAAATAAAAAATATAATTCACTTTTATCATTTATTAAAATTAATTATGGGGGCATTTTACCATTTTTAAGAAAATATAAGTTTATTTCTATTCATAATTCAGAAATAATTTTTGATAAAGAATATTTTGATATTTATGGATGGAATGATAGAATTACTTCAGAATCTGAATGGATTTTAATTGATAACGAAGAATATTAAATAAGAATAAAATCTACCCTTTATTATGAGTAATGATAATCTTAAGATATCACTATTAGTTTTACTACTTTTCTCTTTTATTCTTTATCAAACAAAATCATCTTGTATGTTTCATGAAAATGGGAAATTTAAAGATTTTGGACTTAAATCAAATCAAACAATTACACCCTTTTGGTTAGTTATTTCATTGATTGGTGTATCCTGTTATTATATATTAATTGTTAAAGACGGAAAATTTATATAAAAAAAATGAAATCTTATATATGAAAATACAACCTAAATTAGTAGATCATTCATTATTCATGCCTAAACCCAAACCAAAAATAATTCCCATTCAAACTGAACCATTTTTTACTTGGAAAATTATAGTTAATTTAATCGGATTTACTATCTTATGCTTATTTTCATGTGTACTTTATGAAAGATATATTACAAAAGATAAATACGAAAATGATAAATATTCAAAAATTAATAATACTCTTACATATATTCAAGAAAAAATAAAATAATATCTCTATTATAATGGAACAATATATTGCAGATTATAAACAATTTTATAAAGATAAATATCTTATCTCTAAAAAAAAATTACCTTGTAAAAAATGTAAAGAACCTATGTCATTTAAAGAAGATAAAAATATTCTTGAGATTTATTGTAAAAATCATTGCAATACTAATTATAAAATAGAAATTAAAGAATATATTTTATTAACAAATATTATATCAAAAAAATATTTATATTCTTCTGATAATAATAGTTTCAAAGAAGAAGACTTTGAAATATTAAAAAATCATATAGACCCTAAAAAATTAACTAAAATATCTACAAATTACGAAATAAATAAAAAACTTAATGAATATAATCAACTTAATTCTGTAAATAAACATATATCTCAATCTCAAGATTATTATAAAGATTACCTTAAAATTTATAATCAAAAACAAGAAGTAAAAGAAAAAATTAAAATCAATAATGATCCAAAAGATATTAAAAAATATATTGAATTAAATCAAACTATGAACTCATTAAACACCACTTTTTATAATTCTTTAAAACCCAGTAATATCTATTTATAATCATTTCTCTCTATAATAATACATAAATGCCCCCACAATTGAAAATGATAATGCAATTATTCCTACAATTATAATTGTTGTTGTACTTGATGATAAACTATTATCAAACTGAACTGGTCTATATAAATTATCACCTCTTCTTTCTAATACTCTATTTCTTCTACTTCTACGGTTTAGATCTATTTCATCTACATTTCTTAGATCTCTTCCACTCATTCTATGTTTTCTACCATAGTTATATTGAAAATATTCTTTTCTATTATTTCCTAATGTTTTTTCACACATTCCTCCCTGTCTTGTAGGTATACATCGACCTTCTCCACCACAACATATATTACTATTCGCATTTGTACATGGCATACTTTCCCATTCATCTTGATCTTTAAAACATTTACTTATTATACCAGGAGGATTTTGATCTCCTTCTGAAAAATCATTACGATTTAAACGAATACCACCACAACAATTAGTATTCATTACCCCTTCTTTTACTGATGCATCACGACAAAAAAGTAATGCCACTATCAAAAATGTTAAAAAATACTGATACATATATATATATTTATATTATAATTTAGTGACCAGATGAATAACTTAAACATCTTGGATTATCTTCTCTAAAACACATCATGCGAGTACATCCACCAATCACACCATCACGAACAATACATGAATTACATCCGTCATACCACGATACACAATCACTAGGAATATCATTCACATCATTTATTTCGGGATGTTTCAATTCAAATCTTATATTTGTATCCTTCCATGATTTACTATCTGTATTATCTATAGTCTTACCCTGAACATTTAAAATTACTATTGAATCACTATTATCATTCACAGTTATTTGACCAACCACATATTCATTTCCATTTACTATTTTATCAGTTGGATTCATTACAAATACACCACCATCTGTTATTTCTACACCACTTGTATCTGTCCATAAATTAAAATCTATACCAACCGATGATAATCTATTATCTAAATCACCATTTGTTTCTCCAATCGTTAACCAAGAATCATAATTACTATTCGGATTCATTGAAATAATATACGGATTTATACCACCAATATTACTACCCGATGCAAATGAATCCTGATATGCTGGTGGTAAATATAATGATTCCCCTATATCACCATATATAGCATATATATTAAATACATTCATATTTGGTTTTACTATTAATGACAATCTATATGTTGTATATCCTTCAATTCCATCTGAACCACAATGTGTTACTTCTGTTATTTTTGGACATACATAATTATAATTATCACATGTAGGCTGTGAAATAAAACAATCTCTCCCTGATATAGGCGGTGGAGTAACATCATTACATTGACATATCTGACAACCATTATCATTTGTTACAAATCCATTCACACAATACATATCACACATTACATCTCCACATTCATTTACAGGATCAATTGGATGTAGAGGAGGCATAGGATCTATAGCAATCATATCACATGAATTTGGACATGCTATATTCATACCCGAAGATTGCTTCATTAAACAATCTTCACAATCTGAATAATTATCTGCACAAGGTGTTTCCCACATCCTTATACAATTTCTAGAAGCCTCGCACCAAGTATAACCACCATCTAACACACAGCCATGTTCTAAATTTCCACCTACTAATCCAACTTTTTGCCCAGATACAACTCCCAAAATACCCATTATTACACTTGTAATCTTAATCATTATATATATATTATTCATATATTTTTTTAAATATTTTATATCTTAATATATTATATGGCTAACCGTCAAGTTGAAGAACTCTCTAATATATTTCTGAATGATGGTAAAATATTCTTTGAACAACATAATGATGAACCAACTGAAGTTAGTTTAGGAGTATTATATGTAAAATCAGATGGAAATCTATATTGGAAATCTCCTTTAATATCAGAAACAACCTTGATCGGTGGAGGGGGTGAAGGCGATATTACTGGGGTTGATTTAACTGGGGCAAATGGTATTTCAATTACAAGTGAAACAAATACAGAATCTGGAGATTATTCAGCAACTATTAATATGGATATATCATCTTTAACAAGTTTAGGATCAGCAAGTTTATCAAACTCTGACCTTTTTGTTTTTGATGATGGTCCCGGAACTATCAAAAATATAACATTTAATAATCTGAAAGATTCTATATTTAGTAGTATTTCTGGTGATGCAACTATTGCCGCCGGTGGATCTGTTACTATCGCAAATGATGCCATCGACGCAGATAAACTCGCATCCAATTCAGTTGTGAATGATGCCATCGCCACAAATGCTGCTATTGATATTGATAAGATTGATGGATCTTCATGTTCGGCATCACTAACCGATTTAGCTCAAGATGATCTGTTATATGCTGCAGATATCGACGCTTCAAATGCCATTAAATCAATCACATTTAGTAATCTTGAAGATGCAATCTTTGGAAACATTTCTGGAGATGCTACTATTGCCGCCGGTGGATCTTTAACTATAGCCTCTAACTCTATTGAAAGTAGTATGCTGAACAATAATATAATATCAGGGCAAACCGAGATGACCGGAGATGTTGCTGATACAGATGAACTACTCATATCTGATGCTGGGACAATTAAGAGAGCCGATTTCAGTGTTGTTAGAGATGCTGTATTTAATGATGTTTCTGGAGATGCAAGTATTGCAGCAGGGGGTGCTCTCACAATCGCAAACACTTCTGTCACAAATGATATGTTAGCTGGCTCTATTTCAAATGATAAAATATCAAATAGTTCACTCACAATCACTGCGGGAAATGCGATTACTGGTGGCGGTTCTGTATCTCTTGGAGACACTGTGAATCTTGATGTCGGAGTTGATGACAGTAGCATTGAAGTAAACTCTGACTCATTAAGAGTCAAAGCAGGAGGCGTCACAAATGATATGTTAGCAGGATCTATCGCAAATGATAAACTGAGTAGTGGAGAATTACAGGCTTTGGGTGGATTAACATCCGCTTCTAATAAAATACCTATGTTTAGTGGATCAGATACAGCAATTTTAATAGATTTTAAAGATGAAAATGAAATGACATCAAACTCTTCCAGTGCAGTACCAACTCAATCAAGTGTAAAATCTTACGTTGATTCAGTTGCCGAAGGATTACATGTAAAAGAAGCGTGTAAAGTAGCAACTACTACAAATCTTACAGCAAATTCTGTAACAAATACCACAATTACATTTAATGATGGACAGGGAGGATTTGATGCCACAGCAAATACATTTACAGTTGATGGCGTCACAATTACCACATCGAATGTAGGGGAAAGAATATTAATCAAAGATGGAATTAATACCAGCAAAGCATACAACGGCATTTATGATATTGGTTCTTTAAGTAATTCTACATTTGTATTAACACGATCATCAGATATGGATACTGCAGCTGAAATTGAACCGGGTGATTTTACTTTTATTACAGAAGGGACAAATAATTCAAATCATGGTTTTGTTATGACTCAAACCAGTTCTATAACTTTAGGGACAACTGATATAACTTGGTCTCAATTTTCCGGAGCTGGTCAAATCACTGATGGAAATGGTCTAAGTAAATCAGGAAATACTTTATCACTTGATTTAAAATCTAATGGTGGAGCTGTAATAGAGGGTTCTCAATTAGCAATTGACTTAAGTGCTTCAAGTATCACAGGTACTTTATCAGTTGGAGATGGTGGAACTGGGCAAACCACCTTTACAGATGGTCAACTTCTCATTGGAAATTCAACTGGAAATACGTTATCAAAGGCAAATCTTACAGCCGGTTCAAATATCACTATTACTAATGGAAATGGTAGTATTAGTATATCCTCAACAGACACAAATACACAACTTTCAAATGAACAAGTACAAGATATTGCGGGACCACTTATCGCAACTGGAGGGACTAAAACCGGAATCACAGTCACATATGATGACACAAATGGGGATATGGATTTTGTAGTTTCTGATACCACTGTTGCCGGTGACACGGGCTCTACTGCAATCACTCCGGGAGATACACTCACTATTGCTGGGGGGACAAATGTCACTACAACTATGAGTGGAGACACATTAACCATCACATCTACTGACACAAATACACAGCTTTCTACAGAACAGGTTCAAGATATTGTGGGTGGAATGGTGTCAGGAAATACAGAAACTGGCATTGCAGTTACTTATGAAGATTCTGACGGAACATTAGATTTTGTAGTTTCTGATACCACTGTTGCTGGTGACACGGGCTCTACTGCCATAACACCGGGAGATACACTCACTATTGCGGGAGGGACAAATGTCACTACAAGTATGAGTGGCGACACATTAACAATCACATCTACTGACACAAATACACAACTT